>Ga0208327_1000060_pt1 | contig 29794 bp, 23 predicted proteins | sample LakMenEpi26Jun08_FD_150733 | JGI IMG/M metagenome (GOLD analysis project Ga0208327, IMG submission 150733) | Freshwater microbial communities from Lake Mendota, WI - 26JUN2008 deep hole epilimnion (SPAdes) | ecosystem: Environmental > Aquatic > Freshwater > Lake > Epilimnion/Euphotic zone ...
GAGTGGTCGAAAGCACCGCACTCGAAATGCGGCGTGCCGGTGACGGTACCTAGGGTTCGAATCCCTATCTCTCCGCCAACGCAGCGCGAAGGCGGCAGCTTTTTTTGAAGAGCATTGAAATTGTTTATCAAATGCTTAATTCTTAAAAACATCGGGGACGAATCAATAACTGAAAGCGCTGTAATCAGAATTGCTGTGGTTCAAAATGGATCGAGACTTCTGTGGGTGCCGTCCGAGATGCAAGAGGGTTTCTGGCGATAGGAGAAGATGAACTATGAGGGCTTGGGTGCGTGCTTGGTTCGGCGTGGGATTGAGTTTCTGTGTTGCAGGGGCCGCTGTAGCGGAAGATAAGGCTGCACCTCCACAGTCTGCTGTGGAGTCAGATTGGGCCGCCGCCGCCCGCATGGATATCGAGGCCATCCATGACACCCTGCGCGACAACCATCCCGGCCCCGTAGATGTGGGCAACCCCGCTTTTGCTAAATGGCTGAAAGAGGGCAAGGCACAGGCGCTGGCGCAGGCTGCGGCCGCGACTCATGCGGGCGATTATTGGCGCGCAGTGCGCAGTTACACCAATGGTTTTCGCGACGGGCACATCTGGTTCGGGTTCAGCAAGTCGATGATGCACGCGTGGCCGGGCCTGCTTACGATGCGCGACGCCGACGGGCGCACTCGGGTGGTGCTCAACGACGATGAGCCGAGCGTGCCATTGCAGTCGGAGTTGCTGGCCTGCGATGGCAAGGATTCCGAGACCCTGCAGCGACAGTGGGTAGACCCTTATCGTTGGAACGCCGACATTCCCCACGCGCGCAACGCGGCGTCCGTCTTTTTGATGACCGCCTATGAGGGCGATTCACGCACGCCACAAATCTGTCGCTTCCGCGTTGACGGCGTGGAGGTCGAACGGACCTTGCGTTGGTCTTCGGCACCCCAAGATCGGCTTTCCAGCCTGATCGATCGGGCCTCGGGCGGGGGTGGAGAGTCGATCAAATTGCGCCAAGTAGATGGGGTATGGTTTGTGTCGTTGCCAACCTTCAACCTACAGCAATCCGAACAGGTCGATGCCATGCGGGCACTGATCCGCGAACTTGGCGAACAAGCCGAGACATTGCGCAATGCGCCCTGGGTGGTGTTGGATGTCCGGGGCAATGGTGGCGGTAACAGCGGTTGGGGTAGTGAGGTTGCGGCGGCGCTATTTGGAAAGCAGACCATCGACCGGATTGAGGGCCAGTTTGATTGGACAGTCGACTGGCGTGCATCGTCACTCAACGCTGTATCGCTCCGTCAGGCGGCGGAGGAAGCAGAGAAGGCCGGCCAGACTGCCGACGCGTTGTATCGCCGTGAATTGGCTGACGAGATCGAGACGGCGGCCACTGCGGGAAAGGCTTATGTCCACAAGCCTGACCCTGCTCGATTGGAGGCCACCCCGCCGACAGAAGCGTCTCCGTTCAAGGGTCGCGTCTTCCTTCTGACAGACCATAACTGCGCGAGCGCTTGCCTGGATTTCGCCGACATCGCTCGGCGCCTGCCCGGCGTGGTGCATGTCGGGCTGCCTACTTCGGCCGATTCAATCTACATTGATAACACGGGAATAGCGCTCCCAAGCGGGCACGGTTCACTGAGTTGGTCGATGAAGGTTTATCGGAACCGTATACGATCCAACAACCAATGGTACGAACCCGCGATCCGTTGGCCGGGCGGTCCGATGACCGATGCGGCGGTGGCTAATTGGGTGCGTGGATTGGTGTTCAATTAGGGTCAGGACCCTAAACGCAAAAGGGGTGGCAATATAAATCGCCATTCGCTAGCAGCAACGGCATATATTCTTCGGGAATCACATATGCGTAAACTGGTATCACTTCTTGCTTTGTCATTGGCACTTTCTGCTTGTGGCAGCTCGCAACTTGGCGGGGTGGGGAGTATGTCCGATATCAAGGTCGTTGACAGTGACGTACTGCCCGAACCGACCCGGATTGATTTATTTGAACAAAACAGACCCTATCTCATCGGTCCCTTTGATAAATTGACAATTGATGTCTTCGGCATTGAAGAGTTGAGCAAGCAGGAAGTTCAAACCGATGCCGGTGGGCGGATATCTTTCCCGCTGGCGGGTATTATAGAGGCCGCTGGAAAAACGCCCGGTGAACTTGAAGAGGAAATCGAGGGCCGCCTGCGTGGCCAATATGTCCGCGACCCGCAGGTTACGGTGAATCTGAAAGAAACGGTCAGCCAAGTAATCACCATCGACGGTCAGGTGCGTGAACCAGGATTATATCCTGTCATTGGCAAAATGACGCTGATGCGCGCTGTGGCGGTGGCAAAGGGCACTTCGGAATTTGCCAAGCTGGACGATGTCGTCATTTTCCGAACGGTAAATGGGCAAAAGATGGCGGCGCTTTATAACCTGAAATCGATCCGCCGTGGCGTTTACAATGACCCAGAAGTGTTCGCCAATGATGTTGTCGTTGTCGGTGATTCACAGGCGCGCAGGTTGTTCAAGGATGCGCTGCAGGTCACGCCTGCTCTTCTGACGCCGCTGATTTATATCTTTAGGAAGTAAGTCGCCCAGCAATCGCGCTGTGCATCTGGTGCGCCTTACCCAGTTTTTTCCAAGACGGGGACTGCGTCGGTAAACACGTCAGTCTTAAGCATATACACAGCGCGTGTGATCTCTTGCTCGATTTGGGCCAGATATTCATGCTTGTGTTGGGAAAAATCCGCGTCGTTAATTTGTTCTAGCTGGCCGCAGAGCAGCGATAGGGCGCGCGCACCCATATTGTTACCCGAACTTTTGAATGCATGGGCGCAAAAGCGGAATTCAGAAATGTCGCCGTTTTTGACCGCGCGCCTTACGGGATCAAGCGTTTGATTGATATCTTCGAGGAAACTCTCGACCATATTGTTAACAAAGGCTTGGTCGCCAATTGAGCGCAGATATTGAATTTGCGTGCGATCAATGGCATCGATTGGGGTGGCTGCTTCGCATGACATGCCTTCAACTATATCATGGCGGCAGGCGGGCTTTATGTCAGGCATCATGAACGTTGCGGCTGAACCCGAGCAATATGTTTCAATTGTTTTTAGTAGTAACTGCGCATTCACTGGCTTGGTGATCCGCGCGTCCATGCCGGCTTGTAGGCATTTAGCCTCCGTCTCCGCCGTGGCGTCGGCGGTGATGCCAATTATCGGCAAATGCCCAGTATCGCCCTCGCTTTGCCGCCACATCATGCACGCATCAATGCCATTCAAGCGCGGCATATTCACATCAAGCAGCAGGATATCGGTTTCACCCTTTGCGAGTTCAGTAAGCGCTGAATCTCCGTCGGTTGCCATGGATACATGATGACCTGCCGCCTCGAGGATTGCGGCCAATATGTTTCGGTTTGTCCGATTATCATCGGCCACCAAAACGCGTTTGGGGGTGTACGTTTCGGTTTGCTTCTCGCGCTCTACGTTCGACATCCGCATTTTGGGGGCCAAAGAACAACCAATTTTTACGGCGCTTCGAAGTTCTGCAATATTGGGCGTTGCTGACAGGACCGAGGTAAACTGCTTCGGATATTGAATAGGCTCTAAAGCGACTGTTTCTTCGTTAGACACCAAGATTGGCGCGATATCGGCGTCGGAAAATTGCGTCCATATTTGGTCGTTTGTTGCAATGTCCTTGGCGAGGCGCTCTGGCAACAGGACAATCTGAAATTGCTGTAGGTCGAGATTGCCAATGGCAAGAGATATTACAGAACTGTCCGCGCAGGCTATGTGACGGAGGCGCATATTCTCGATAGCTTGTGCCTGCGACAACAGGTCCGGTGACATTTGTCCAAAGGCAAGGACGTTGATGTCGGCTCCTGCATGCATGTCGTTAAGATTGGGGGAATATTCGAGCGTCTCAACAGGAATTTCGATACGAAATGTGCTGCCTTGGCCAATCTGGCTTTTTAGGCTGATGTCGCCATCCACTTGTTCGGTTAGCTGTTTGCAGATGGAAAGCCCTAGGCCAGTTCCGCCAAAGCGGTTCATAACTGTTTCGTCTGCCTGCTGAAAGGGCTGGAAAATGCGCTGGTTTGCGGATTCAGCAATACCAATGCCTGTGTCAGACACTGCGAACCAGGCTGCATTTTTGTCGGTCCGGCTCAATATTCCGCAGCTTATTGTAATACAGCCGACTTCGGTAAATTTAATCGCATTCCCGACGAGATTGAGGAGTATGTTCCGAATAACGCTGGTGGGCCCGCTGATGATATCATCGCTCATGGGAGCAGCCTGAAGATGCAGCGCGAGGCCCTTTTCTTCGATCTGGACGGTCATGATGTCCCTGATCTCGGCGAGGAGGTCCGTCGGTCGGAAGGCGGTTCGCTTGACTTCGGTACTGCCCGTGCCTGCTTTGGCGACGTCGATAAGCTGTTCAATCAGGTGGAGGAGATGTTCGCCTGCCAATACGCTTGCCTCTACCATGTCTTTTTGGCCGGCTGGCATGTTGGACTGACGCAGATGGTTGCCATAACCGATGATCGCATTCAGTGGAGTTCTCAGTTCATGGCTTACACTAGCCAGGAAATAGCTCTTTGCCTTGCTCGCCGATTCCGCCTGCGCTTTTGCCTTTGAAATGCTTCGGATAAGCGTCGAGCAATAAGCAGGAATGGCAAGCAATGTGACGGTTAGAGTCAAACCCAGCGCATAATTTTGCTGCCAATAATCTGTTGTCATAACCAAACAGCCAAAGGCAACCGTCGACAGCGCCGCAGCTGATAACAGCCATTTTATACCAAAGCGAAAACCAGTGCTTAACGTCAGCAACAGCAGAGCAGGGAAGAAAAGGGACATCTGTTCCGGATAATGATACATCACCACAAAAGCCGAAATGATGTCGAAGGCCATTGCCAAAGATAAGCGCTTTTCCAGTTCCAAAATGCCATGTTTTTGCAAGACAAAAAGAACGGCGTTAGCGCCAACATAAGCGCATAACGCCCAAATGATCAGCGCATCAAAGGCGCCGAAATAGCTGACGAAAATGGCCGCGCCACCAAGCAATATGCGCGTGACCAGCAATTGCTGCTCTGGCGTGAATGCGTCGCCAATGAGGCTCCGGGGGTGGTTCATCTCGTGCCAGTCCGGAATTGCGTGCTGGTGCGGCTGAACAGATGGTGCAGATCCTGCACCGAAAGCGGCCGTCCCGTTAGAAAGCCTTGTACCTCGTCGCAGCCTGCTTCCCGCAATAACGTAAACTGCGCCTCCGTCTCGACGCCCTCTGCCACCACCCGCATGTCGAGAGCGTGCGCAAGATGTGTGATCGTAGAGACGATGGCGCGGTCAGTTGCGGATGTTTCGATGCGCGAAATGAAAGTCTGATCGATCTTCAGTCTTGTCGCCGGCAAATCGCGCAAATATTGAAGCGATGAATAACCTGTGCCGAAATCATCAATTGAAATCTGGATTCCCGCGTCCCGTAAGGTCGCGAGCTGTTCGTGCACTTTCTGGCTATTATCAATGAGTAATTCTTCCGTAATCTCGATTGCCAGCTTGCCTTTCGGTACGGCGTATTTTTCGACGAGACTAAGTATTTCGGTGCACATTGCCGCATATTGAAACTGCTTTGGCGAAATGTTCACGGCGATATGTGGCAGATCGATATTTTGTTTCGTGAAGCTTGCGATTTGCTTGCAAGCCGCCTCGACAACCCATGCGCCAACACGGCCAATAAGGCCTGAGTCATTGGCAACCTTGATAAAATCAGCCGGGGTCAAGCGACCCCGAACAGGGTGGTTCCAGCGAACCAATGCTTCAAGCCCGACATAGTCGCCTGAATGTGTGTCAACAATTGGCTGATATTCTAGGAAAAGCTGATCATTGTTCAAGGCATCGCGCAAGTCGGCCTCAATTCTCGCGTTCATTTGCGCGATATGGTTCATCTTGGGCGAGAAAAAGCAAAAGCAATTCCGGCCTGATGCTTTGGCTTCGTACATCGCAAGGTCAGCGAGGCGAAGGAGCTCGTCAGGGGAGGAGCCATCTTCGGGGATCAAGGCAACGCCAATACTTGCGCTGATAAGCTGCTCAACGCCGCCGATGGTATAGGGCTCACCAATTTTGGCGAGCAACCTTGTGCAGATGCCTGAAACGCTGCCATTGTCATCCAGATTTTGGAGCACGATGGCGAATTCGTCACCGCCAATGCGCGCAGCAAAGCCGTCACTATCCAAAACAGAAATAATACGCTCGGCGACCTGCCGCAGAAGGACATCGCCTGTTTGGTGGCCCCGTGTATCGTTGATGACCTTGAACCGGTCCAGATCCAGCAGCAACAGCGCCGCGCCGCGCTTGCTAGAATTGCTGTCGTCAATGGCCGTACGCATCCATTGCGCCAATAACGTGCGGTTAGGCAACCCGGTGAGTATATCATGAAGCGCCAGATGTGTGCGATGTTGCTCGGCAAATTTGCGCGCGGTAATGTCCAAACCCGTCGTCAAGATACCAATCGCTTGATTATCCTTGTTCAACAAAGGCGATTTGTTGCAGTGGAAGATGAGCTCGACGCCCTTGCTGACAAATTTCTCTTCGAAATTCGGGATGGTCACGCTCGAATCCAGAATGATATTGTTCCGGCGCATTTCGCGTGCGACTAAATCCGGTTCCATAATGTCACTGATCGACTTTCCGACAAGTTCCTCGGGCTCACGTTCGAAAAGCGCAGCCTGATAGGAGTTTAGGAAGAGGAATTTCCCGTTGCGGTCCGTTGCATTGATGAGAATGGGCGTGGTGTCGATGATTTGCTCAAGCATCGATTTGCCGCTTTTTTCGTCGTCATCATGGTTGTCAGAAGCACGATTGGTCTCAAGCAACCGGTTCAGTTCACGTTGTCGACGATGCTGATGAATCAGCAATAAAGCGCGATCGCGAAATTCGATGTGGGTAACGGGTGTCTGCAAGAAATCTGTGGCACCTGCGTCAAGTGCGATGATCCGACATTCTCGGTCTTGTCTCGCCGTGATAATAATCGCTGGAATATGCGCGCCAACCGTCCGCGACCGGATTTTGCTAATAAATTCGGCACCGTTCATTTCCGGCATACGATAATCGACCACCAATAGGTCAGCCGTCTCGGTCTCAAGCCATTTTAGAGCATCAATCGCGCTGTGAAAACACTTTGCGGAAAACTCCGGACCCAACATGGCAACATATTGCGCGTATACGCGCAGGTTCGTTGACCGATCATCCACAATGACAATACGCGCTTGCATGCAAATGCGCTAAGCTGAGAACCTCAAGAAATGGTTAAAGCCGGGTTTACGATTGAGTCATATTCCAATTCAGACAGATGTGTCGGAGGGTGGTTTGCGAAGACAATATTGACAGCTTGCTCGCTTAAGCCTGTATATCCAACAAATCCGGAACATTCCCATGAGCCTTCGGTTGCCAGAAATATGCAAAAAGGAGCTGAAAAATGCGACTTATCATTTCAATTGGAAGCTTGCGGGCGTTAGGGGCCTGCAACGAAATGGCAACCGAAGGCGAAACTGCAAATATTGAATTTTTTGGAATCAGAAACAAAATGCAAGACTCCCTTAATCTTGTTTCCCTACGCTGGTTGCGTCTACTTGAAACGAGAGCACGCTGGGCATGAGGGCAGTTATGGCGACATTTAAGGCAAAGCTGTATCGTAAGAGCGTTTCATCAGTCGCTTGGCTTGACGGCGGGATGCCAAAGATAATCATGGGATGGGTCGCCTGTATTGTAGTCGCTGGGATTTTGCGGACCAGTTTTTCAGCATCCCCCATCACGAGCGGTGCCAGTCTGTTTCAAACGGTATTACCTTATATGCTGTTGGGGCTGTCCCCGGTTGCGGCATATTGGATCGCGGATCAGCTTTTTCCCCGCGGATTGCTGATGCAACAACCCGAAATCCGTCTTTCGCGTATCGGTAAATGGCGTTCGGTGGACGTCCTTGTTGCGCGGGCAAACCCGATATTTGGTCCAACTGGCATGATGGCATCGCTGTTGATCGGAATGCTTCTTAACGTCCCCGTCCGCAGCCTTGAATTCCTTGCGGCCGTGCCCGCTATGAATGGTAATGCGCCATTATGGGGCCAAGTCTTGTTCGCAGTGACCACATTTGATGTTGTCGTTATGAACTTTCTCTACATCTTATGTTTCATGGCGGCGCTGCGCTGCGTGCCATGGTTCCCGCGCTTTCTCTTTGTCGTATGGGGCTTTGACATCAGCGCGCAATTGTTCATGGCCCATGTTGTCGCAGGGACAGCGGGGTTGCCCGTCGGCGTGGGTGAAGCTCTGGTAAACCTGCTTCAGGGCAATATGCAAAAAGTGCTGATAAGCATGGCTATTTGGCTGCCCTATCTTATCCTCTCCGAACGGGTAAATCTTACCTATCGCAGCCGTGTTGCGCTGAACCCGGCCTGATAGAGCTGGCTATTGCCACGAGGAAGATCGTGATGGGATAGCTGAAATATAGCGTGCCATCGTAAAGCGCGTAGACAAGAAGCCCCATAACAGCGCCGACGCCCGCTGCGCTTTCTCCCTTCGTATAAGGCCATCCCCACCGCCGCAATGTCGGAATACAGATCAGCAATGTCAGCAACACTGAAAACACTCCGCCAGAGAATAGCATTTGCAGCGGCAGATTATGCGGGTGGAAAAAGCTGGCGGGTTCGGATGGGCCGGACTTGAGAAACTGGTTGATGCCCCAGCCCAATAGGGGCCTCTGGCTAATCTTTTCTATGGTGCCCGACCACAGGGCGGTCCGGCCTGAGCTTGTGTCGTGGCCGGCTTTCGCGGTGACATCCGCCATGCCTGTTGCTTCTGCAATGCCATAAATGGGGTGCGGCAGAGGCAATATAGCTACCACCGCGGTGGACAACAGCGCCGATGCAGCAAAGAACTTCGCAATTGATTTGCGATGACCCGCAGCTAGGAAAAACGTCGCAGTCACCACCACCAACGATGCCAGTAATGGACCGCGAGACCCGGTCCATAACGACAGGCCAAAACTGACCGCTCCGAACGATATCGGCAACACCCACCGCAGCCACATATTAGCCCGGTCGCGCACCGTGATCAGGCAAAAGAGACCTGCCGTCACGCCAGCAAAGGCAAAATGCCCGATATGCCGAACATTATTCACGCCCGGTATTCTGGATATCCATTCACCGTCTTGAGGGGAATTGAGGAATATGTGGAGGGCCCACAATAAAGTCCATAGCAATGTGCCTGCGCCGATGGACAACCATATGATTTGCGTAAATCGCGTCCCCGCCGTTCGCAAAACGTCGATGAGCGCCAGAAAAAACAAACCAGCAACCATCAGCCTGGCCATGCCGATACTTGCAAGAAGATAGTCTTTCCCGGGTTGGAACGACACAAAGATGGCGAGTATAAGCCACAGTGCCAAAGCGAATTTGGATATGAAGGGCAGTGCCTGCACCGCGCGGAACGGAGAAAAGCTCCCGCTCATCGCCGACAATATAAAAACCAGTTGAACCAATGGGACCGCGAACGCGTTAGTGCGGACGAATATTTGCCAGCCTTCGGGGGCACTGGTGATGTCGAGCGGGGCCAGCACCATCCATGCGGGCAAAAGGCCAACGAGTATCGCAGCAACGCCCATCCGCATCCGAAAATTATCGTTATGCATATATTCCCCCAAACTGATCCGCCGCACGCCTAGCCTGATTATTTACCGGTTCAAGTTCACGAACATAGTTAACAATTGGCGCGTGCAGGCCTGTAGTTTTCCATATGTTACAACCGATGCCCATTAACCATTAGGGTTATATATCTTTAGTAACATATTGTGATTCGGTCACTTTATTGCCGTAGAAGTACAATTTTACGTCATGGTTAACAAAACTGAATTGTAAACTGTTGTTTACAATGCGTAAATTAAAATTGTTGACGATGATGCCCGTTTTGGAGGAGTTTTTACGTGTTCTAGGAAAACGAACGCGAATTGTGGCCAGACGCAACTCTGGTTTAAAAAAATAACAGGGTCGCGTTTGGCACCAGTTTGTCTCCCTTTCCTAGTGCTCATCTTGTTCGGTCGGATACCGAAATGGAATTTGCTTAGTTTTTGATAAGGGGTTTTATTATGGTTAAATTTGTAACTTCGTTTTTGCGTGACGAGAGCGGCGCTTCGGCTGCTGAATACGCTTTGATCCTCGCGATTATTGGTTCGGGCATTGCAGTCGCCGCTGTGGCACTAGGCGATTCAATCACACTTGCACTCGATAGTTCCGCTAAAACAATCACTGATTGCGCAGACGGCTGCTCATAAAATTTGGGTCTCAGCTGGACCGGGCGACGGTCCAGCTGGACCTAATTATATCAAGGGTAGGGAATGCAGAATGCTTGCAAATCGTAATTTGCTGATCGTCGCGATTGCGGCATTCATCGGCATCATTGCCGTTGTTATAGCCAATAGCTATTTGTCGGGCGCTGAAAAGCAGCAAGAGACTGCTGCGGAACAAGGGCGCCTGGTACAGATAGCCGTTGCGCGGGTGCCATTGGAATATGGTGCAACGCTGACATCGGAAAATATCCGGATGGTAAGCTGGCCAGCAACATCCATGCCTGCTGGCGCGTTTCAATCGCCCAAGGGGCTTTATGGTGGTGAGGCCCGCATTGTGTTGCGTCCCATCGAACCGGGTGAACCGATTTTGCCGGGCAAGATCACCGGATTCGGCGGCAGAGCCAGCCTTTCTGAATTGCTTGAAACCGATATGCGCGCCGTTGCGGTGCGCATAAATGATGTGGCCGGGGTTGCAGGCTTTGTCCTGCCCGGTGACCGCGTCGATGTGCTGTTGACGCGCACGCCTAAGCTTGATGGCGAAGCGGGCGAGGTGGAGCCAGTCACGGATATTCTACTACAAAATGTCGGCGTTCTGGCCATCGACCAATCACCGAACGAGAAAAAAACCGACCCGACAGTGGGTAAGACGGCAACGTTGACCGTAGACCAACAAGGCGCGCAAAAATTGGCGCTTGCGGGGCAGGTCGGCACATTGTCTTTGGCCTTGCGCAATGCCGCGAACCAAGACGAGTTTATGTCGCAAACCGTGGGAACCCGGGATTTGGGTCAAGGTAACACGGGGGCTAGCCTTTATGCTGGGCCCGCAGAGCGCAATACTGCGCCGCCTGCATTTACCGCCAATCCGTTCCCTTATCCATCCCAGCCTGTGGCCGCCATGCGACGCGGCGCAGTAGCAGCAGTTAGGCCACGGCCAGCCAATTCGGTTGGCGTCGAAATCGTGCGTGGGACGACCAGCACAAGTTACGACGTCACGCGCCAGGGGGGATTTTAAGCGCATGAAAAAGGCATATTTCCTGACCGCAGCATTGCTTGCACTGGTCACGCCCCCCGCCGCACTGGCGCAGGGCTATTCCACATCATCTGACGCTGGTCTGCTTGCGGGGCAGTTGGATGTCCCATTGCATAAAAGCCAAGTTGTGACCGTAGACCGTCCTTTTTCCAAAGCGATGGTTGGCAATGACGAAATCGCCGATATTGTTCCTGTTACCAACCGATCACTTTATGTGCTGGGTAAGAAAATGGGCACGACCAGCCTGACGATTTATGACCGTAACAATATTGTTATCTCGGTAGTCGATGTCGCTGTAGGGCCCGACATTGTGTCGCTGCGGCGGCAAATGGCCGAGCTGATCCCCGGTGAGCAAATTGGCGCGCGCATTTCGAATGACGCAGTCGTTTTGACGGGCGTTGTATCCAACGGCCCTGCCGTCGATCGCGCCATGCAGCTCGCGCAAAGCTATGCTGGTGACAAGGTCATCAACATGATGTCGGTAGGCGCAAGCCAGCAGGTGATGCTGGAGGTGCGCTTTTCCGAAATTAATCGCCAGACGGGCAAGCAAATCGGCTTTAGCGGATTTACGAGCGGCGATGGTGGAACCTTTGGTTCGGCAACGGGAAATGGCGCTGGCCTGACGACCGATCCGGAAACTGGGCAGGGGATATTGCGCCTCGATTCCATCACCGGCAGCTTTGGCGTGTTCCGCAAAACGTTCGGCGCATTGGGGCTGAACATAAACGCTACGCTCGACGCGCTGGAACGCAAGGGGCTGGTAAAGACGCTGGCTGAACCAACGTTGATCGCGCTTTCGGGTGAGACGGCATCATTTCTTGCCGGTGGCGAATTTCCTGTGCCGGTGCAGCAAAGCAGTGGTGGCGGAGACTCAGGCGGCATTACGGTCGAGTTTAAGCCGTTCGGCGTCAGCCTGGCCTTTACCCCGACCATATTGGCCGACGGCATCATCAATCTTCAGGTGGAACCAGAGGTCAGCTCAATCGACCCGAGCGCATCCATCACTGTAAACGGCCTTACGATCCCAGGATTGCAAACCCGCCGCGCCAATACGGTGTTGGAATTGCGGGATGGGGAATCCTTCGCCTTGGCTGGCCTGATCCGCAAGGATTTCGCAACGACCGTGCGTCAAGTGCCATTATTGGGATCAATCCCCATCATTGGCGCTTTGTTCCGGTCAACCGGCTTTAACAAGGGCGAAACCGAACTGGTGATTGTCGTGACGCCGCGCATTGTGCAACCGGTGAAGGCAAGCCAGATTCAACTGCCCACCGACCGCGTGCAGAACCCAAATGAGGGGGAGCTGTTTCTATTGGGGCGCACGGACAAAGCCATGGGCGTCAACCCGCTTGATCCCAATGCACCACCGCCAGAAGGCAGCATGTCGACCACAACAAAAAAGGTAGATGGCTATGACTATTAAGCGCATCATCGCAGGTGTTGCACTGGCCCTGATGGTTACGGCCTGTACGCCCAACGACATCGGCCTCGGCAATGCTGCCCGCGCCAATTACGCCATGCAGGTGGTCGACCCCGATCCAAGTTATGAAGGCCCCCAAGTCGCCAACGGCGCGCAGACCGCCGCTGCGCAAGACCGCTATCGCAAGGGAACGGTCAAAAAACCCGTTAGCGTGAAAACGACCACCGGTGGTTCGGGCAGTGGTTCCGGTGCGCAATCCAATTAAGTGGGTAAGGAGAATGCAGCGTGTTGCGGTTATTATGGCGCTTGAAAAAAGATGAATCGGCGGCGGTCGCAGTAACCGTTGCGTTATCACTTTTTGGCCTGATCGCCGTTGGCGGCATTGCGTTTGACTATGCGCGTATGGCCACGCTCGACACCGAATTGCAAAACGCCGCTGATCAGGCCGCTCTGGCGGGAGTAACGCAGTTGGATGGCCTTCCTGGCGCGCGCGCGCGCGCCACAACTGCCGCGCAGTCCTTAGTATTGAATGATACCCGGCTTTCGAACGATGGGTTGGGAAGAACCGTTAACATTCCGACCGTTGAATTCCTTACCGACGCCAATACCTTGGCCACATCCGACGCCAATGCCGACCGTGTGCGCGTTAGCGTTACCCCAAGAAGCGTTCGTTATGCGCTCACCCCAATTGTCGGCCTTTTCGGGTCCGGTAACCTGCCTGCAAGCGCACTGGCGGGTCTTGAAACGTCTATTTGCAACGTTCCACCGCTGTACATGGCGTTTGATCCGGCAAGCGAAGATCTGTCCCGACTTAAAAAAGGTACGGGTGTTTTGCTCTTGGGCGCGGAGGACGCAAGCCAGTTTGGTTATCTCGATAATGGTAAAGGCGGTGGAAACGCCGTTCAACAGGCGATGGCGTGGGATGATCAGCAAGGGATGTGCCAGCGCACGGCATCTGTTTCGATCCAAACCGGCGTGATTGCGGCGGTTGAGAAAGGCTTCAACAGCCGTTTTGGCGGAAAGGGAAATTGCCCCAATGGCGGAACTTGCAGCGCCGCATTGGTTCAGACATCCTATCCGCGTGATTCATGCCATGCCACAAATTTCACGCCCAAAAAGCCAGTAGCGCCTTGCACAACGGTTATTGGGGATGGCGCGTGGCCCGGACAGAATGTCAGCATGAAAGAGACGCGTTACGAACGATATAAAGCTGCCGTTGGTTCAAATTATGACATTGGCAATGATCGCCGCCGATTGACCGTCGCGGTTATTCCATTTGGCGCATTTGGCAGCGGCAGTTCGGGAACCCCCGTAACGCCGACATTATGGCTGGATGTGTTCATAACCGAAGAAATGTCGGGGAACGGTAATTCTAAGAATGATCCGCTGCGTTTTTATGTCGAGGTCATTGGCGAGAGCAGCTCGGCAGCCTCCGGACGTCGCGACGTGCCATATTTAATTGAATGACCATGAAGACCGTCCGCGCCTTGATATCTTGTAAACAAGGTTCTGCTGGCGCCGAAATGGCGTTAGTGACGCCGTTGCTGATCATCATCATGTTCGGTATTTTTGAGGCCGGTAATTTTTTCTGGAACCAGCATATCGTGGAAAACGCCGTTCGTGATGGCGTCCGCTTTGCGGGGCGTAAGCCGCTGTCCGAATTTGCCGGCTGCGCGCCGAGCACTGCGGTTGTGAGCGAAACCCGCAATGTGATACGAACCGGGCGCGTTTCGGGTGGGACACCGCGTATTGCCGGGTGGACTGATGGCGCTGCGACAATCACCATCACCGGCCATTGCAGCGCCACGACCAAGACCGGCATTTATGTGAACAGCCCCGCTGGGGCTCCTGTGGTCAACGTGACAGCGACCGTGTCCTACAACGCGTTATTCAACAATCTTGGCTTTACGACAGCCACATTGAACTTGCAGGCTAATGCGCAAGCGGCGGCGATGGGGTTTTGATGGTCAACCGGGTTTTTCATCTATGCCGCCGGGTCGCAAGGAACCAAACAGCCGCGAGTGCAGCGGAGTTTGCGCTGGTTCTGCCGCTGTTGCTGCTGTTCATTTTTGGCATCATTGATGTTGGCCGGTTAATGTGGGAATGGAACAGGGCGGAAAAGGCAACCCAAATGGGTGTGCGTTTTGCCGCGGTGACGGATATTGTGCCTTCGGGGCTGGCGGGTTATGATTTTGCTACACAAGCCAATGTTGCGCAGGGTTATTCTGTAAGTTCTGCGCTCTTTCCGGGTGTGCGTTGCACCGGCACGGCGACCACTGCCACCTGCACATGCAAAGGGACTTGTGGTTTTCCGCTCACTTCAAACGCCACGGCCTTTAACAATATCGTAACCCGAATGCGCCGAATGGAAGGGCGGATAACGCCTGCCAATGTGGTCATTGACTATGATTATTCGGGGCTAGGCTTCGCAGGCAACCCATATGGGCCTGATGTAGCGCCAATTATAACGGTGCGTATCCGGGATATGGAATTCGAGTCCATCGTGGGGCAACTCTTCGGTGGCGTGATTGATAAAGAGGGGTTCGCATCGTCCCTGACTTTAGAAGATGGCACCGGTTCGGTGTCTAATTAGGTAACATGACCATGGGCTATCTCAATCAACTTCAAACTTTAAAGGAGGAATGGGCTTTGGACCTCCATCCACATTCTGTGCTCCTTATAATGTCCGAGGCCGAAATGGTTGCGGCGCATCTTGATACTGTGGAATTTGGTACATTACCAATTCTTGTCCAAACCTTACCATTAGACGCCGAAATCCCTTCGGAAGATCTTGCGAATGCCAGCATACTGGTTTTGGAAGTGTCACCTGCCAGCGCAGCTTCATTGGATCGCCTGTCCGCGGTGCGCGCGCTTTATCCTGATCTGCCGATAATTGCGGCAGTTCGCGATGCCAATCTGCCGCTCGTGCGTTCGTTGCTGAAGCAAGGTGTACGTGATGTCGTCGGCTTACCACTGCCGCATGCCGAAATAATCGAAATATTGCAGGAAATCTCGACAGAATTGCGGGCGGTGTCCTCTCCTGAGAATGCATTGGGACAGCTGGTAACGATCATAAAAAGTATCGGCGGTGTTGGCGCAACGACGATTGCTACGCATCTGGGCAGTGAACTGGCTGCGCGGAACACCGGCCGTGGTGTGTGCGTCTTTGACCTGGATCTGCAATTTGGCGACGCGGCGTCTTATTTGGGCCTATCAAACGAACTGACAATTGCAAATTTGTTAGACGCCGGTGCACGCATTGATGGCGATTTGCTTCGCTCGGTTGCCACAATAACCGACGGAGGACTGCACGTCATAGCGGCGCCTGTTGATATGATGCCAATTGAGGCCGTCAACGCCGACCAGATCCTGCGGATTATCGATCTCGCGCGCCAGCAATATGACTATGTCGTCCTTGATCTGCCGACCAATTGGACCAATTGGGCCTTGTCTCTGGTGGCCCGTTCCACGGCGATATTCTTAATTGTTGAATTGTCCGTCGGAAGCCTGCGCCAGGCGAAACGGCAGCTTCAGCTGCTGAACAGCCAAGGCATTAGCGGTTCTCATGTTCATGTCGTGGCCAACCGCGTGGAAAAACGCATGTTTCGCACCATCGATCTTGAATCTGCGTCTTTGGCACTAGGTCACCCGGTGGAATTGAGTATCCATAACGACCATCCGTTGGTGCGTGCGGCGCACGACCAAGGCGTTTTGATTCAACATATCCGTGCGAAAAGCAAAATCGTTTCCGACATCGCTGCGTTTCTTCCACGTCTCGGGTTGGAGGTCTAGGCGATGTGGCAGATACGAACAGGCGATGAACTTGCGGTGCCAAGTGCATCTGGCGTCTTAGTCGCCAATGATGTTCAAAGCGATACGCTTGATTACATCAATCTGAAAGTAGAGCTGCATCGTCGTTTGCTGGACCTCATCAATTTGTCCGCATTAGAAAAAATGACCAGGCCCCAGATTGAGACCGAAATTGGTGAGCTTGTGCATGAACAGCTCGCCCTTCAGAAACATGCATTGAACCAAGAGGAACGCAAACGCCTCGTCGCCGATATATTGGACGAATTGTTGGGGCTAGGGCCGCTTGAACCGTTGCTGCAAGATCCGTCGATTACCGATATTCTGGTAAATGGACATGACACCGTGTTCGTTGAACGCGGCGGTGTTCTTGAGCGTGTAGAAACGCGATTTAAAGACGAACGCCACTTATTGCGTATCATCCAAAAGATTGTGAGCGCAGTCGGACGACGCGTTGATGAATCCTCGCCATTTGTAGATGCTCGGTTGCCCGATGGTTCGCGGGTGAATGCCATTGTGCCACCGCTTGCGGTTGATGGCTCATTGCTGTCCATTCGTAAGTTCGCAAAAATCCCCATCAGCATGGCAAAATTAGCGGAATATGGGAGTGTCCCGCCGGAAATCGCCGAGGTTTTAGGGGGTATCGTCCGAGCACGGCGCAATGTCCTGATTTCAGGGGGAACTGGTTCCGGCAAAACCACTTTGTTGAATGCGATGTCGTCATTTATCGACGAACGTGAACGGGTTGTGACAATTGAAGATTCTGCCGAACTCCAGCTTCAACAGAGGCACGTTGCCCGTCTGGAAACACGGCCGCCTAATATAGAAGGCAAGGGCGAAATCGGTCAGCGCGATCTGGTTAAAAACGCGCTTCGTATGCGTCCAGATCGCATCATCGTTGGCGAGGTGCGCGCCGGTGAAGCCTTTGACATGTTACAAGCCATGAACACTGGCCATGATGGGTCGATGACCACGGTCCATGCAAACACTCCGCGTGATGCGCTGTCGCGTCTTGAGCAGATGATCGGCATGAGCGGCATTGATATCTCGCCCCGATCGGCGCGCGCGCAAATCGCCTCAGCGCTCCATGTAGTTGTCCAAATTGGTCGGCTTTCGGACGGACGCCGTCGGCTGCTAAGCCTCTCCGAAATCGTTGGGATGGAAGGCGAGGTCGTTACCATGCAAGAAATTTTTCGGTTCAAGATGATGGGCCGGGACGAGAATAATCTGGTAATCGGGCATTTTGAAGCGACGGGTATCAGGCCAAAAATGATGGATGAGTTGGCCGCGCACGGGATTAATCTGTCCCCGGATCTCTTCCGTCCGGATCGGGTGATAGCCTAATGAACCCGATGATCGCCCGACTTGTCATCCTTATCCTTTTATTTGTGGCGGTGTTTCTTCTTGCCGAGTTGGCCATTTCAGCAGTGCGACGCCGCTCGTCAGAAACCCGTGCCATTAATAAGCGCTTGCGAATGATCGAAGGCGGAATGGACAGGGAACTGGTGTCGTCAAAGCTGCGCAAGTCACAACCACTTGAATTTGCCAGCGGCAACGGGTTTATTGGTAAGGCGCTTGCGAATATTCAACAGTCGGTGATAGCGAGCGGCGTCGCAATGCCTGCGCATCAGATCATGTTGGCTATGGCACTGGGTTCGGCGTTGGTCACCGTAATCGTGATCATCGGCGCGGCAATCGCGGGCTACGCGATCAATTTTGGCAGTGTTCAATTGGCTTTGGTCGTTGGTCTTGCGATTGGGCTTGGCATTCCTTTGGTCATTTTATCGCGGATAGCGTCGAAGCGTCGGCAGAAAATGCAGGAGCAATTTCCCGTTGCTCTCGACATATTTATTCGAGGATTGCGGTCGGGTCACCCGGTGTCGTCGGCGTTAGATTTGCTTACCAAAGAAATGGAAGACCCGCTGGGCTCTGAATTTGGTCTTGTGCTTGATGAAGTGGCCTATGGCGCAGATGTGCGTGATGCCCTCCAATCCATGGCGGATCGTTGGGGACTGGAAGATATCCAGATGTTTGTTGTGTCCTTGTCCGTACAAAATGAAACAGGCGGCAATCTTGCTGAAATCCTTGCAAATTTGTCTTCTGTCATCCGTGAACGCGCGAGCATGTATATGAAGGTCCGTGCGCTGAGTTCAGAGGGCCGGATGACGGCTCTGGTTTTGACTGCGCTGCCGCTTTTGACCATCTCGGGACTGTTTCTGCTAAATCCCTCATTTTATCTCGACGTTGCGCAAGATCCTATATTTGTTCCGGGATTTCTGGGGCTGGTAGTTTTATATTTCATCGGCTTTTTCACTATTCGCCGCATGATAGATTTGAAGGTCTGAAATGTTAGGCGGACTCTCTCTGAACGGGCCTATGCGGTTTGCGTTGCTTGCCTTGGTGTTTGTCATCGTGATGGCAATCGTCATTTTAATGTCCAATGCGTATGCGCGGCGCGCGGCAACTCGGTCGCGATTAGACGAAGTGCGCGGGCAGCAAAGTCGACTAACGGCCTCTGCCAGTCTTCGCGGCGATACTATGGCTAAGGGGTGGCATAAGCTTACCGCGATTATTGAAAAATCAGGGATTTCGCTGGTCGATACCCAGGGCGATAGCCTGCGTGCCCGTTTAGTTGCTGCCGGATATAATTCTCCACTCGCACCGAAGGTCTTCACGGCAGTTCGTCTTGGAATGCTGGTGGTATTGCCGACGATATTTGTAAGCGTCATTTTCTTAGGAGGCACGGAGGTTTCGCCGTTCAAACTGTATCTGTTTGGCGTGGCACTCGCGATATTTGGCCTGTATGCCCCGAACCTATTCATTTCAGCAAAGGCCGATCGTCGCCGGGAGGCTATCGTCAATGGTTTTCCCGATAGCCTCGACCTGATGCTGGTATGCGTGGAGGCTGGCCTAGGGATGGAGGCTGCATTTGACCGTGTAGGTCGGGAGATGCAAAATTCGCATCCATTGGTGGCCGAGATGTTATCTATCGTCACACTAGAATTGCGCGCCGGTTCTACCCGCGAAGAAGCATTGCGGAACATGGCAACTAGGACTCAAGTCACCGAAATCCGTTCATTTGCGACGTTGCTCATCCAATCCGATAAATTGGGTTCGAGCATTGGCGAGACGTTGCGCGTCTACGCTTCGGAAATGCGCGAAAAACGTCGGATGCGCGCTGAGGAAAAGGCGCACCGTTTGCCAGTGCTCTTGTCGGTACCTCTTGTGGCCTGCATGCTGCCCGTAATGATTGGTGTTCTGATGTTGCCCGCGATTATTCGTCTAGTCCGCGAAATGTTGCCAGCGATGAGTGGGGGTTAGGAAAATGCATATTTCATTTGCGAGATGTGTTTTGGGTGGATGCGCAACCCTTACAGTGGGAGGATGCGCCACCCAGCAGAATGCCCAGCCGGAATATCGGTTGTCGGCACCGTCAGCGCAAATTGTCGAAAGCACGTCAATGTTGCAACGGGGCAGGGCGCAATTGGCCGCTGGTCTCGAAGCCTTGGCAGTTGAATCTTTTCGTGCAGAAATTCGATTAAACCCCGACAGCGCGGACGCATATAACGGTTTGGCAGTGGCTTATGGTCGCATCGGGCGCAATGATCTGGCGCAGCGTTATTTTGAATTTGCGCTGGCAAATGATCCCCTGAACGGCAAAGTGCAGGCTAATCTTGCTAAGCTTCAAGGCAAAGAAGGGTTCGCGGCTCAACAAGCCGTTGCCTCGCCCATCGGTCCCGCGCGAGAGCCCGTGGCAGTTACGGCAAACAATCTCGATCAGCTTAGCGTCGTTTTCGAAGATGTCCCTATATTGCCGTTGCCGGCCGCAGCACAGATAAAATCTGAGGCATTAAGCGACACACCAACGCAGGAAATTTTGGCAAAACGCGGGATATTGTCGGCGCGTTTTGCCGTGGCGTCGGCTGATGTGGCAATGGATAAGGCTGACAAAAATGTTGTTTTGCGGACTGTTGTGCCAGTTCCGCCGGTCAAGCTACCCGTGCGCCCTTCGGAGCGCCCGATCCCTTATCTCCAGCCAGACATCCGTGCAGGTGCTCGGTTGGAACGGGTATCTTTGAACGAAGTGCGATTGATTACCCTGGCAACAAACCTTCCACAGGGCCAGCAGCCAAAGCGGAGCTTTGATAGCTTCGGCGACCGGATAGCATTGTGGTTGCCCGCATATATGAACGCGGAACAAGCCGCTAGCCGTTACCAGGGGGATGAAAATATCGTGATCATGGCGGCGGTTGAGCGTGCGACGTTAAAGAAGAAGGTGGCGGTCGCGTCGAAAACGCATGGCGTACACGTGCCTGAATTTGCTTATATATTCTTTGCCGACAGCACGGGTTCTGTTGGCACCTGACGTCATTATGAAACAACTTATTCTTGGACTTTTTCTGGCGCTCACTGCGGCGGCTGGACTTCGTGCGCAGTCCGATGAGCCCGCTTTGCGTGCGCAGGTGCACTATTTGCAGCAGGTGGATGTCGCAATCCGTGAGGGCAGGTTGACCCAAGCGGGGCAGATGATCGCCTTGCTAGAGCGATCTGTTTCTAGCGCTTTTGCTGATGACCTTCGCCTGTTAAAGGCCGAGTTCCACATTGCCCATATGGACGTGGCATCGGCATCTATGGCCTTGTCGCGTATTGAAAACCGTGAACGAAACATCTGCCGCATCGATTCCGCCATGGGATGGGTGGCTGCTAATCAACAGGCTTTTGATGACGCCATAGTCGCTTTAGCCAGAGCGACTAAAAATTGTTCCGACGACGCGGGGGCGTGGAATTTGCTTGGTCTGGCGTTCCTTGGAAAAGGCGAGACAATGGCCGCGCGTGATGCATTTGGAGAGGCTATGTTGCTCGAACCCGAAAATGCGCAGTTGATGAATAACGACGCCCTCGCGGCGTTGCAGGATGGTGCCGTGGATGCTGCCTTGCACGCCTTGAGCCGCGCTGCCGAAAAAAGTCCGCTAAATCGTGCAATTTCGGCCAATCGAAATTTCGTTGCCGGCATTGCTGGCTTTGCACCAGTGCGTGAAAAAGGGGAAAGCGATGCCGATTGGAGCGCTAAACTGCTCCAATATGCCCAAGGTGCAAAATCCGCATCTCGTAAGCTTCAGGCGACTGCTTTGTTCTCCCGTGCCATCCTCATGCTAGATCGGTTTGACGAAGCCGTCTGGTCCGAAGTAAAACCAGCAATTGGGGGTACCACTAAATGACTGTTACGTTTGGCTTTATCGCCATTTGGGTGGCCACTCTTTTTGCGGCGGCCATTTCCGATTTACGGGCATATCGCATACCTAACGCGCTGCCAGGCGTCTTAATGCTGCTTTTTGGTGTAGCTCAAATCATAGATTCAAACGCAACGGTTCCTTGGAGCAATATCGCGCATTTTGGGATCGCCCTGATTGTGGGCATGTTTCTGTTCAGTAGGGGGTGGATCGGTGGTGGAGATGCAAAGCTATACGCAGCAACCGCCTTGTGGTTCGCGTTGAACGGCGCCGCGATATTGTTGTTTTTCACGACGATTGCCGGTGCAGTGCTTGCCATGGCCTTTATCGTCGCGCGTATGACGGGCCTCCGTAAAAATGTGCCTAAGGAGGACCGCCGCATTCCTTATGGCGTTGCCATCGCCGCCGGCGGTGTGATCGCCGCCGCCTTTGTTGGCTGGCCCGCAATATTTGCCAATCTGCCTAAGTGGCCCTGACCCTAAAAGTTTAATTCTGCGAAGAACGCATGCCTTCGCGTTTCACGATCAATTCGGCACGAGAGGCGACACCAAGTTTTCGGTATACACTGTTGAGGTGGATTTTAACCGTGCCTTCGGTCAATGTGCATCGATCTGCTATTTGACGGTTTCGTAATCCTAAGCACACAAGTTCAACAATCTCCATCTCTCTCTTGGTCAAAAGATCATCAGAACGAATGCCCCGGCTTGGTTTATCAACGGAATATTGCAATGCCGGCTCAGTAACGCCACGCTCGAACCACTTGCCGCCGGCTAATATGGTGTTCATGCCATTAATGATGACTTCAGGGTCGCTATCTTTCAAAGCTATGCCTTTGACGCCAAGACGCATGGCCTCAATCGTCTGTTCCGGGTCAATATGGACCGTCAGGAACATAGTTGGAATATGTGGATAGTGTAAGCGCATATGCCGCAAAACCCGAAGTCCACCACCACCGTGCATCGTGACATCAAGCATCGCAAGATCTGGTCGCGCATTATCCAACTTGGCAATCGCCTCATCCACGGACAACGCCGTATCAACCGTGAAGTCGCAGCTGTCTTCTAAATATTGGCTAAAGCCATGTAAGAAGAAAGGATGGTCGTCTACTACAAGAATGCTAGTCATTCTCTATCTGCTGCATGGGAATACGGATCGATAACAACGTTCCTTTCCCAAGCCCCTCCGCATAGGCCTCACCGTTGACGAGTCTCAATCGTTCTCGCAGCGAAGCTGATTTCAATGTTAATTCAGGTTTTTCATATACCTGAGGCCCCTCAAGCGGTTGGCTTAAATCAATAACCGCCATCATGAGTGCATCTTGCTTGAGCGATAGTGTAACTGTCAAGGATTTGCTTTTGGCGTGGCGGGCAGCATTAGTGATTACCTCACGTAACAAATGCTCGATATTGAATGACGATTCCTTATCGACCGGTATGGCAGGCTCTTCCGATTTTAACTTTACTTCAATGCCCCATTGCAACGAAATGGTCCGGACGCAGATATCTATCTGGGACACCAGATTTACGGTATAATCAACGGTATCGCTGCGTTCCAAAAATCCGCGAAGACGGGCTTGTTCCAAGGTTACAATATCAACTGCTTTCCTAATTTCCAATTCGATTGGATGTTGAATCACATCCTTACGCTTCGTCAGTAGCAATAAACGCATGCGCAACGCGGCAAGTGTTTGTAAAACTCCATCGTGCAGATCGCGGCGCGCAACATCGTGCGCATCTGCTATAAAATTCCGTTGAGCAGTCGCGACTTTCCCTAAATATTCACTCATTTCAGTTACATGGCGACCGACGAACGCAGCCTCTGCCATTAATACGACATCAATGTGATTGTTGACAGCGCAGATAAATCCACCCCGCATGTGGTCAATCTGTAGGGGTTGAACCAAGGCTGCTCTGATGTCGGCGCGACGGAGCACATGCGCAATGCGCTGCTCATTTTCATCAAAGGACCGATGACGCCCGGTATCGGGGCAGATGACGCGGTTAAGCTGCGTATCAAAAAGACTGTAACCAATCGGTAAGTGGCGAAGAGCGTTCAACAGATCTTCGCGCTCTTGCTCCTTCTGCAAAATCGGCAGGTTGCACTGATGATACTGGCCCGTTGCATACTGCGACGGTCCCTGCACCATACAGGCAGCTTGTTGCGGCCCAAACAAGAATGCGGATGCATTTGTCCACGCCTGAAGGTCAAACTCAAACGATTTTTCAAGCGAGAGGGTGTGCAGAGACGAAAATTCAATGCTGAAAAGTTTCAAGCGATATTTCCGGCTGGCCGATATCATAACCATGCCCATCGCAAGGAGCACCATCAGTTGGGATATGGCGTCCGATAGTTCCGACGAGGCAATTGTCGGCGGTGGGGAAGTTCCGGCAAGTTGTACTGCAAGGGAACTTAGAAGAAAAATAAACACGGCAAAAGCAACAGCAGCCAATACATGCTTGCCTTTCAACCCGATTGTCATCGCAATCGCGCCAACGCACACAGCAAAGGCCATAACAGGGATCGTCGCAATCTCCGTCCCCTGAAGCAGTGTGATGACACAGAGGATCAAAATCGTGTCGCCGGCAACCTGCGCGCGTAGCGCACTTGGTTGTAGCAGTTGGCCGCCAACAGCGAGCAGTGTCGTCGCAGCAGTCCATCCAAGAAAAGCATAAAAGCAAAATTGCAGTGACTTGGTAAAAGTCAGCTCATCTGGAGATGTCGATAAAGCTAAAAAAATGATGCTGCATAACAATATTCGTGCAAGCGGCCATGCCAATAAAATGACGGCTGTAGGTAATCGATTTAGCACTTGATTGGGTATCCGCATTCTGTGAACTCGTTAAAAATACAATAGTATAACCTTTAGTCTAATACAAGGGTTATAGTTTTGAATTATAATGGTTAAAATTGCCTAACATTCTTGCCAATCGACTGCAGTTGGTGATTACTACCTAAATAACGAATCAGTTTTACCATTCTAGGGTCGCCCACTGGAATGGCAAACCCGACAGCTTGAGTAATCGAGCCTGAGGTTTGCACAGATTAGGATAAGGGCATCATGGCCACTTTATATTGTCTGAGGACAGGCGTGTGCGTTTGTTCTTGTACAGAATTTTTCACAGGTTTCTGTGGGCCATGCCGTTCGCCAATGACCAAGCACGCACCGTGCCCAGCCGGCACGATAGCAACATTTTGCATAGGAACGTACGATGGACTTTAAGAACAGCGATATCGCCAATGGTTTGGACGTAACCAGCCTGATGGGTGCAGATGCCTCGGCTTCTTTGGAAGGCGCTGCATTGCTTAAAATGGCTCTTCAATCTGGAAACATCATGCCGTTGACGGCGGATGGCCAGCTTGTTTTGCCTGCGGGCGTTGGGCTTGATGATATCAAAGTTGTTGGGCGCGACCTGATTATCCAGATGCCAGATGGCACGCAGATGATTGTTCCCGATGGTGCCATTATTGTACCGCAGATCGTGGTGGACGGCGTAGCCATTCCGGCGCTTAACTTTGCGGCGCTATTGGCCGGACAAGAACCGCAGCCAGCGGCTGGGCTGCCGCAAAGCTCAGGCGGCAACTTTGCCGATAATGTGGGCGATATAGGCGATCCATTTGCATTAGGTGATTTATTACCACCAACCCAGTTGGCATTCCCCCAACCCGAAGAGCGCGAAGTGGTTCCAGGGCTCGTTGATCGCGACCCGGATGTCATTATTCAGGACGGCGGTCCGGCAGGGCGTGATGTCATTGACAATGTCAACGAAACCGGATTGCCCGGAACGCGGGCGAACGGCAATGTCGAAAGCCCTGGCTCGGCTGCTGGCAATGGTTCAGATTCCACGACAGGCACAATTTTCGTCACCTCGCCAGATGGCATCGCGTCCATTACAATCAATGGCGTAGTTGTTACCGGCGCCGCAGGACAGCAGATCACAACGCCGCTTGGCGTTTTGACGCTGAGCGCGCTTAACGGTGATCAGATTGGCTACACCTATCGTCTTTTGGACAACACTTCAGGCGATACGACTACCGATGTGTTTTTAGTAAGCCTTACCGATCCAGATGGCGACGTTGCTACAGCACGTTTGACCATCAATATTGCGGACGATGTCCCAACAGCGCGTAATGACATAGATAGCCTCGCAGGTGGTACATTCGGGCCAGAGCTTGGCAATGTTCTGACTGGTGCGGGCACAATCAGCGGGTTGGCAGGGGCCGATACGCTTGGTGCCGACGGCGCAGCAATTTCTGGGTTCCGTGCGGGTGCATCTGGTAGCTTTGCCGCCGTTGGTAGTAATATTACCGGACAATATGGCACGCTGACGCTCGGCGCGAACGGAAGCTATAGCTATGTGCGCAATGTTAACACTCCGGGCGGTGTTACGGATGTGTTCACCTATCAACTCACCGATACCGATGGCGATGCCTCGACCGCCACGTTGACCATCAACATCGGCGATGCGCCAAATCGCATTACATTCATTCCAGATATTGGCGATGGCACGATTGTACGTGAGCCACATTTGCCAGCGCGTGACAGCGAGCCATCGGGCTCGCAATTTGACGGCAACGCAGAAGCCACTAGCGGGACAATCACGTTCAATTCGCCTGACGGCGTTGGCAATGTGACCGTCGCAGGGGCTGTCCTAACGCCCGGTGCATTGCCGCAGCTAGTCAGTTCAAACGCCACTGGTTCGCTGCTTGTCACTGCCTATACCTATAATCCGGTGACGGGCATTGGCAGCATCACTTATGTTTATACGCTGAACGATAATACGCTTAACACAAATGGTGAATCGCTAAGCTTTCCCGTTGTGGTTACCGACCTTGATGGTGATGTAGCGAGCGACAGCCTGATCATAAAAATCGTTGATGATGCGCCACTTGCCGCCAATGACAGCGGAACGCAGCAAAGTGAAAATGCGCCCGTTTCTATTAACGTTTTCGTTAACGATACGCCTGGTGCCGATGGCATTAACCTTGCCACCGGCGTGTCAGTCGTAGCCGGATCGCTAACGGGGGCAGGTGCGCTTGCTTATAGCAATAATGGTATTTTCACCTACACGCCCGCGCCGGGCGAAGAAGGCGTGGTTACATTCCAATATGTAATCACCGATGGCGACGGGGACACATCCACCGCAACCGTCACAATTTCGCTGCTTGAGGATTCTCTTCCAAGCGTCGAAGTTGACGGTGAAAATGTGGTATCGGAGGCGGGCCTTCCTTCTGGATCGGACGCAGCTTCAAATAGCGAAACCACAGGCGGAACGATCGCAATCGCGACTGGCGGCGACGCGTTGGCATCACTTGTCATCAACAATGTAAACGTTACCGCTGGTGGAACTGTCACAGGCGCTTCGGGCACATTGACAGTATCAGTATCACAAGGGGTTTATAGCTACAGCTACACGTTGACCGATAATACATCGGGCGATGCGACCACTGATAGCTTCAACGTCATAGTGACGGACAGTGACGGTGATAGCGCCACCGATACCCTCGTTATCGCGATTCAGGACGATGTCCCAAGCGCTGCCGATGATGCGGACGCAATTGCTGCTGGCACTTATGGTCCTGTGACCGGCAACGTCATCACGGATGCAGAAGGCGATGGCGGGGCCGATACCCCAGGCGCAGATGGTGCAACAGTGACCACGGTGATGGGCAGCACGGCAGGCGCCGTCGGCGGCACCACAGCAGGCACCTATGGCGTTCTGGCGCTGAACGCCGATGGCAGCTACATTTATACCCGCAATGCAGGTACCGAAGGTGGCGTATCGGACGTGTTCACTTACACGCTGATCGATGGTGATGGCGACATCGCAATCGCGACCTTGACCATCAGCATCGCTGACAGCCCAACGACACTTGATTTGCCTACCGCAGGCGAAGCTGGGACATTGGTTGACGAGGCAGGCCTAGCTAATGGTTCGGATGCCGATTCCGCGAACGAAACCACCAGCGGATCAATCGCCTTCACTGCGCCCGATGGGCCCGCCACGGTGACACTCGACGGTCAGGCTGTGACTTCTGTAGGTCAGATCTTCGCCGGCAGCTTCGGCATATTGACTGTGACCAGCATCGCCAATGGCGCAATTGGTTACAGCTACACGCTGACGACTAACACCGCGGGTGACACGACCTTTGATGATTTTGCTGTGGTGGTCACGGATCAAGACGGTGACGCGACAGCTGGCACGCTGGTCATCGATATTATCGACGATGTGCCCACCGCACGCGCCGATATAGACAGTGTTACTGAAGATGGTCCCACGGTAGCCGACGGTAACGTCATTACCGCTACCAATGTAGCTGACGTCAACAACACAGATGGTGTTGCCGACACGCAAGGTGCGGACGGCGTATCCCTGACGGCGTTCTCCTTTGGCGCAAATGCTGGTGTGGTCGGCTCGGCGCTTGCCGGAGCTTATGGTGCCCTGACGATGAACGCGAATGGCAGCTATAGCTATGCGCTGAACAACGATAATGCTGTGGTTCAAGGCCTTGATGGCGATGATAGCCTGACTGAAATATTCACCTACACTATTACCGATGGCGATGGCGATACTGCAACCACGGCATTGACCGTGACGATCAACGGCAGCGATGACCCGATCACGATCAATGGCCTGAGTGTTTCAGGTCCTGACTTGATTGTGGATGAAGATGATCTGTTGGATGGTTCATCACCCAATACCCCCGCGCTTACCCAAAATGGCACATTTACGGTCAATGGGGTTGATGGCATCGCCTCAATCAAGATTGGCGGCGTGGAGACTTTTGTTGGTCAGACGATCACCAATGCATTTGGCACGTTCACGATCACTTCGCTTTCTGCGCCTGCAAATGGCAGCGCGACCGCGATCACGGTTGGTTACCGCTATGTGCTGACCGACAATAGCGCGCATGCAAATGCCGATAATGAGAACTTCATTACCGAGATATTTAGCGTTGCGGTAACGGACACAGACGGTTCGACCGACACCGACCAGGTTGAGGTCCGGATTATCGACGACGTGCCAACTGCGGTGAACGATACCGATGTCATTGCGTCCGGCAGCAATTTGCCAGCAGTTGGCAATGTCATCACTGATGCTGAATTAGACGGCGGCAAAGACACTGCTGGTGCAGACACCGTGACCGTTACTGCGATCACCGGGGCGGCTGCGGGCACGGTCGGAGGTACGACTGCGGGCACTTATGGTGTCCTGACACTGAATGCGGATGGCAGCTATAGCTACCTGCGCAATGACGGCACACCCGGCAATGTGCAGGATGTATTTTCATATACGATTACTGATGGTGACGGCGACACGTCGACGGCTACCCTGACAATCACTATTCAGGATGACAGCCCATTCGTGGGGCCAAACGCTGTTGTCCTTTTAGACGACGACGCCCTTGCTGGTGGCAATCCCGGCGGTACTGGCGACGATTCTGATGCAGCCAATGTCGCGGGAACCCTGTCCGGCAGTGGCGGCGATGGAGCGTTGACCTTTGCCTATCATCTGACAGGCGCGCCTACTGGCTTCAATTATGTGGCAGGACCATCTGGTTCCGTTCTTGTACAGCAAGGAGGCACCACCGTCCTGACCGTCACGCTAAATAGCGCTACGGGCGCTTACACTGTGACGCAAAATGCGCCTATCGCGCATGCAGCAGGCGGCGATGAAAATAACGCGCCATTCACCCTTAGTTACACGGTAACTGACGTGGATGGTGATGCTGCTAACGGAACGCTGGTTGTCAATGTTGATGACGATACACCAGTTGTGACGGCCAACGGTGCGGTGCCAACGTTGACAGTTGACGAAACGGTTCTTGGCGATGATGCGAGCACAAGCTTTGCAGGCATATTTACCACCAACTATGGTGCCGATGGTGCTGGCGCGACGGTTTATACGCTTGGCGTTGTTGCAGGTCCAAGCGGCCTTGTGGATACAGCCACAGGGCAAGCGGTAAACCTCCTCCTTAATGGCAGTGTTGTTGAAGGCCGCACTGCGGTT
>Ga0208327_1000063_pt1 | contig 29487 bp, 40 predicted proteins | sample LakMenEpi26Jun08_FD_150733 | JGI IMG/M metagenome (GOLD analysis project Ga0208327, IMG submission 150733) | Freshwater microbial communities from Lake Mendota, WI - 26JUN2008 deep hole epilimnion (SPAdes) | ecosystem: Environmental > Aquatic > Freshwater > Lake > Epilimnion/Euphotic zone ...
TAATGCCTGCACTCCACCATTGAACGGAACCGCGCCACGAATGAAGCCGTCAACATAAGAACCGACACCATCTGCATCGTAACAAATATACCGATTTTCCACGGAATACTTCTTAGCCATGTTACTAATTAAATCTATCACTTGCTTCCCATCTGACTTATCCATTATCTCAATGTCCTTTAACATCATGCCTTCCCAATAACCCACTACAAGCTTATTGCTTCCCTTCATCGCAATATCCGCCGTTATGTATCTGCCTGAGCTATCAATCTCTTTTACATTATCAAAGAGTCCGCTGAAAGAATCGTAATCATACACATCATTCGGGCTGTTACTTACCTTCCATCTTCCTTCCAATAGTTGCCGCCTGGTGTCTTCATCCTGCGACAATAGGTTACCCGGATAAGATGGATCAAACTCCAACCCCTTCTTGTTATCATAAATCGAGCCACTCACAAACGTAATCGACTTGATGAAGTCCTCCGCCTTCAGTCCGCTTTGCTCTATCATTGGTTTGATAATATGCTCGGCTTTCTCGTACACCTCAGCATAACTGTCACCCCAGACATAATCGTTCCCATACTTCACAAAGTAGCGAAGCTTACCTCTGCGCTCCAATATCGGGAACCCAGTCTCAGGATCTATCCACCAACTGATCAACTTAAACACCCACGATTCGGGATCGGGGTTACATGTCGCCCTCACATATGGCTTGACTCCACAATCACTTCGGTTCCTCGATAGCAAGTAAAAGAACATCGTCTCAGTGAAGTGGGTAAGTTCGTCAAATCCAAGGAAGGTAATTTGTGAACCTTGCCAGTCATACTTATTTTTCTCATATTCCAAATGCCTGAACGCAATCCTTGCGCCTGATGGGAATTTCCAATCTAAGACCGACTCCCTCGGTTCTGCGCCAGTGATAGGGTATAGCTTTGTTGATGTGTCCCACAGTCCACCCTCATTCCTGATTTGCACCGATGTCCGCCTAAATATCACGCCACCAAATCCGGGTAAGTGTATGTGGCGAAGTGGATCAAGAAGCAAAGCAAAGGTCTTGCCCACAAACGCAGCCGCCCCACCGATAACAATATCAGCAGGGCTAGACAGCGCAATTGTTTGATAGCCAGCTTGTGGCTTGATTCTATCCATTGTCTTCGGTATTCTCGACATCAACATAGGTGACGTCTATCGCCTCAGTAATTACTTCCGTTGGTGTATCTCTGTGGTTGTCCGGTAGTTCAATTATCTGCACCGACTCCACCTTGCTATCCATGTTCACGTCCACTCTTTCCTTCGGGTTCCCAACAGCATGGCCCCAAGCAAACTTTATCAAGGCCGGTTCCTTGGATTGCAGTAACCACATAAACCCTTCTTCTAGTGATCCGTAAGTTTTCACAATAGCAGATAGTGAAGCATTAACGACTTTGAGTTCGTCTGCCTTACTTGGTCGCCCCGCGCCTGGTTGTTTGCCTCCAAACTTCGCCATAAGAATTCTTAAAGTTTAAACTTACTCAAAGTTACTCCTTTTCCCAATAATAGCGCATATGCCTCTCCAAAAGCATTTTAGCTTGTTTTAAGCTTATTTCTAACTCATCAGCCATATCAGACAAGTTTTTATATCTGCGCTTCTCTAATCGGTCTACAATCACTTTACCTGTTACCCTATCCTTTTCACAAATCCGTTTCACCTGTTTTCCGTTGCAGTAGATTCTAATCGGCATGTGATAAGTTTCAAACATGGCTTCCAGTTGTTCGATGACATAATTCTGTGGAAGGGATTGTGTAACGCAAGAGTAAACTAATTGGCAGTTACGATTTATAAGTTTGTACCTCCAAATCTTTGCCCCCATAAACATGGGGTGATTATTATCATTCATATTATCATTAGTTTTCATAGTTGTATTTAAAGTATCGAAAAATCGTTTTTTTCTTATTTCCTATATATATATATATTTATTACTTTAGTTAGATAATTATATAAAATCGATTACATTGATTACAAGCACCCACAACACGTTGATTTTCAATGAGTGGTAATGTAACCGATTTTTTATAAAATGGTTACACGCTCTCATAAATCAATTACATCGGTTACGGATTTTGGACGCATTTTGTCCAAACTAACCAATTTGAACTCTTTGCGGTTGTTATTTTGTCTGTTTTTGATTTCGATGTAATCGATTTCCAATAGTTGGGAACCGATTTGCAATCCTTTCTTAAATCTTTTAAGGGAGTAATCTTTCTTATCTAATTCGTAGATATTTAGGAAGTTTTTCCATTCTTCAGACATCCCTTTGTATGTATTTAAGTCGTCCGCTATGAAGCTATCCAAGTAGTCCAAGAAGTCCTCACCGAACTGTTGTTTAACTTGTTTACGTCTTAATTTCTCGGAATTATCGACCGACATAATGCCTTTGTCAAGGTAAAAACTAACGCAGAAAAATAGCAGATTATAGAACTTTTGCCACTCGTTGAAGTCCCAGTCGTCGAAAAGTTTATGTCCGAAAAAGTCAAAAGGGGTATATTTTGATGAAAAATAGGGCGCAAATTCAAGCACTTTTTGTCTTCGTTTAGCATGTTCAGCATTGCTTGCTATGCTATAATTTGTGGTAAATGCAAGCTTTGGCGACTCGGCATAATTCAAAAAAAGTTCATCCTGGTTCTTCTTTTCGATGGTCATTCCTTCGGTTATGGTCGGATAGTAACGCTCAAACTCTACGTTTTTCGGACAGTCCTCAATGACTACAAGCTTAGTCCCAAGATCAACACGTTGAAAGGCAAAGGTCTTGTCAGGTCTGAAGTTCTTGCCGTCAATAAATACGCAAGGTATTAGTTTTGATATGGCTTTAAAGAAAATACCTTTACCGGTTCCGCCTCCTTTGGCTTCGTCGTCTGTTTCTTCTGCGAGGATTGGCGCATAGGGTTTGGATGGATCCTTGTAACTATGTAAGATGTATCCAATCAATGACAATGCGTAAAAGATTCGGCTTTCTTCATCACCTGATATCTTGCTTATAAATTGGTAGAACTCGCATGAATCAGGCGCAAAGTCTTGGTTAATTTCAATGTCAAAATCAATAATTTGACTATTCCAAATGCTATCGGTTATGGTGCCGTATTTCTCTATTTTAACGGCATCTTTGGTTATGGTTACTATCCCATTTCGGAAGGGAAAGAAACATTTGTTGCCCTGATCACGAAGGATGGATATGTCAGACTTATCGATATACTCAAAAAATGTATCGTTGAATATGCTTGATGTCTGCTTAATAATTGCCTCCATTACATCTTCATGACCGTTACTTATAAGTTTCGTTTTGATAAACTTCTTTATCGTTTCCGGGAACACTTCCGATACAATTTTGTTATCCTCATAGATAAGTCGGTAAATGCCTGTCTTTTCGTTTAGGAAGTATAGTTGAAAATTGTTATCGTGCAGCCATTGCTGAAGCTTATACTTATTTATAACAACGGCGCCACTCCTTGTGTAGGACCAGAACCAACCGGATGTGTTTTTTTGTCCGTAAATGTCGGACAGCTGCTTTGCTGCTTTGCGATAGTCACCATTACATTCTAAGATTGTGTAAACTCCAAAAGGATTATATCCTTTGTTCTCAAATTGTGAACTGGTAGTATGAACATAAAAGATTCGCGAATCGTTGAATAGTACCGCAGAATGTGCGCTTGTTGTGTTACCTGGTCTTAGCCAATATGTTTTATTATCATACTCATTGGCTTTGGTCCATCCGTGTTTCTCTAGCAGCGCAACAATATCCCCACGTTTGTTGTAATCGTCCCACGTTGTGACGGTATCATTGTTATGTGGTATGTTGGGCTGTTTGACTTGCTCAATGATTGTGTTAAAGCTTCGTGCAATGCTGTGAAGCAGATCACGTTCATCGATTGAGATAACAGGTATCTCAGGCATTACTTGAAGTGCAGTGTAACCGGTTGTAGGTGGCGCGATAACATACCCACCTTCGCCTCGCGTTTCAATTAGTACACATTGCTTGACGTTTGGGTTATCGTGAAGTTCATCGTCTGTGGCTGGTCGTTCAGCAAGCTTTTGATTTCCTTCGATGTGTTCGCACCTGTAATAAATATGATAGCCGTTTGATTTGGTTTGTATAATCATTAAGCGGCTATAAAGAAGATAGTCAGCATCTTGGATTTTGGCTGCATATTCCTCCCACTTAACGCCATACTTGCAGTCAACATCTATTACCTCCAGGTTGCCGCTGACCTGACCACAAATAACGGCAATACCTTGGCATTTATTGTGCGAAAAAATCCGATGAAGTTCGTCATCGGTTGCAATTCTTTTTTGGTAGTCTTTCCATGATACGATGGACCGTTTGTTGTTATCAGTTGGGGTTACTGATATACCTTTGGCTGTGTAAGCTTTCGCAGACGATAGAAAAGTCATTGATAAATTCTTTTAAGTTAGTAGTTATGATTGTATGGAATCCTTGCTTTGCAAGTTGTTTATGGCGATACTTTTGCAGTTCGGACACTATGCCTTTTTCAGATTTTACTTCGATAAAGACACAGTGTCCGCCGCTAAGTGCTTGAAGGTCTGGCCATCCGTTTTTATTAGTCTGAATAATTTTGACCGGATACCATCCTATCTTCTCTAAATACTTGATAATTTGAAATTGTATGTCCGCCTCTTTCATAGGCGGTAAATTTAACGAAAATTATCCTATCAGTCTGTCACTGGTTAGGAAGTCAGTTCCATTGCCACCGACTTTATTTAGGAAGTCAATCTCTACTTTTGCCGAGTTGATAATCACCTGGGCAACATCTGCGATGGCTTTGGCTCGGTCTAAATCCATTGGCTTTTCTTCGTCTTGCAAGCTTTCAATTGTTGCGAATAGGTGATTGCGTAGATCTTCAATTTTGTTTTTCATCAATTTGTTTTTTTAGTTTGTTTTTTAATTTGATAAGGTCTTTTATTTCTTGTGGGTAGTTATGCACTCGGTTGCGGTTTACGTGTTCAACTCTGGTGATGGCTCGCAAGTTACTAATATCAAAGTTCAATTTGTTTCCATCGACAAAAATAATAATCATGCCGTCAGGTATCTTGCCGTGATGTTGTTCGTATAAGTGGCGATGTTTTAGTACGTATTTTGCGCGAGCTATTCGCACGTAGTGATAACCATCTTTTTTGCATACTCGGATATGACCGTCATATTTTATGTTATGTGGATCATGTCCTTTGGCAAACATTGTCTTTGTTAGTACACTGTATTGTTCATCACTCATTTTCTTACCCTTGTTGAATGGCACAATACCTTTGACAAATCTTGTCTTTTGTCCTACTTCGCGCAGTTTTTCTGCTTCACGTTGTAGGGCAAACTTGATAAATTCATCCGTCTTTTTGAGTCCTAACAAGTGCGCCCTGGTGTAAACGGCATGGACTGATCTGTCAAGTTTATCTGCGATAATTTGGCTAAAGTTCTCCGGATAAAGTTCACGTAAAATAATATCATCTTGATTGGTCCAAGGTTTTCTCATGTTTTCTAAAATAAGATAGTGTGTAATTCTTTTTGTTTTTCACTGCCTGGTAGATTTGGTGTTCAATGCCACCTTCAGCAAATATCCAATGAACATCGGCTGCAGTTGTGCGTTCTTTTGTTTGCAGTCTTGCTCTTACTTGAAAATAGGTGACGGCAGAAAAGTCGATGTTATAACATACCAAGCAATCCGCTGATGAAAGGTTGATTCCTTCACGACCGGACACAAATTGTGACAGGTAAACGCAGTTTGGCGTGCTGTTAAACTCTTCCGGTGTTTTAGCGATGTGAATCCCTCTAGTTTGACATTGGATTTGAAGGGCAACACGCTCGGCAATAAACTTATAAAAGATAGCCATCTTTTTACCTTTGAATGTTTCAAAGATATAGTTGCCTTTGCTATCGTCAAGCACCGATGAATTGCTATCGTCTTCTTCGTGCTGATCAAAGAGGACCGTGCCTGAATAAAGCTGATGAAGTTTATTCATAAGCTTGACGGCTGTATCCGCCTCAATCACTCTGCCACCAGTTCCATTGACAACCTTGTCAAGTCTAAGACGGTTGCAGATGTTATATGTTTTATCCGACATTTTCACATTATGTACATGCTCATGTACAAGTTCAGTAAATCCCGCTTCTTCTTGTGTGTAGGATAGGAACAAATGACCAACACGCTCGTCAATCATTGCCTTGTTAGCATTGGAATAGTCAACAAGTGTGCGATTAAAGACGTATTTGTTTTGTACTTGCACATAACCCATTTTTGCCCATTGGTAAAAGTTGGAATGTCCGAAAGGACTGCGACTAGATACCCAAAATTGGTGAAATAGTTGTGAGTATGACTCAGGGGATGGCGTTCCTGATAAATAAACTATTGGTTTTGCATAACAGATACTTTTCAGCTGTTTTGTGCGTTCCGCTGGCTGTGGGTATTGTCCGAGCGAATGTGCTTCATCAATTATGATAAAGTCAAACTCGGAATCGGTAAGCTCGCTTAATTTGTGCAAGGATTCAAAGTTAATCACAACAAGCTCGTAAGATGAAGGATATCCGCCGTTATTATAATCATCAATAATGGACTGAATGGCTTTAAGTTTGGTTACAAAAAGCACATTCTTTGCGCCGTAGAGTTTAGCCGTTTCAAGTGATGTAATTGTCTTGCCTGTGCGCACTTGCATTGATAGATATGCTATGCCGTAGGACTTAAGCAGCTGAACTGCATTTGTTGAGATGTCAATCTGGTAGTCACGTAGTTGCATAAGATAATTTTAGTTTGATTGTTGCATTTCTTGTATTTCGTAAGCCACATCTAAGATGTGATTCTTCAACTGATCCGGTGTGTAACTTACTCCTATCATGGCAGAAGTAAACGCATCAAACATTTCAGAAACTGTTACATCGTGATCAAACGAAACAGTAGTAGTCACGCCGTGACTGGTTATGCTTAGTGTTGTTTTGTTTTGTGTCATTTGTTTTGGTTTTATATTGTGGCTAATTAGTTGTTAAATCAAACTGGTCACCTATTTTTCTGACTGTCTTACCTAATTGTTTAGCTAAATTCTTAACTGCTTCATGTTTAAGACTATTCAACCATTCATCTTGCTTTTGTTCGGGACAATCTTCAAAGCATGTAGGTTCTCTACATTCTTCATTCTCAAATTTGTGGAATATGTATATTCCTGAAAGGTTTCTTCTGTTCATTGGTTTTGATTTAATAATTTGTTACTAATTACCTTAAAAAGGTAACAAAGTCAAATAGCTTTTGATAATTTTATTATAGTTTATCGGATTTTTTCCGATTATCGTCTTTCATTTTATCAATTAGGTGAACCCAACAAATTGATATGATTGTAACGATTATAAATTCGATTAAGTATACTTTCCACATAAGTTTAAGTTTAAAAATGAGGTAGGGGTAGAAACCCCCACCGACTCAAAAAAACACCCTATATGAAGAAAACCTAAAAAGGTAAGTCATCAGTGTTAGAAATGGTGCTGGTTAGATTTGGTCTAATCTTTTCCGCAACCATTTGTTCTAAGAAATCCATCATGTCTGAGTCATCCCAAGTGCTAATCCCTTTGACTTTGATTTGCTTAAGTCCAGGCATGCCGTTCGGGTTCTCTTTGGTGTAAGCCCATTTAACCGGTCCGTTCTGATTTAGGAAAATCACGGACCTTTTTTTATCACCTTCAACGGTTAGTTTAGGTGAGATTTTGACACTTTTTGTCAAGTCAAGATTTGGCAAAGCTTTTAGGAAGCTCGCAGCATATCCGCTAGAGTATTTAAAGCCAAGAATAGCCGTTGTAGTCCCATCTGCAATGGTTACTTGCCATTCCTTACCGAAATCCGATTCACGCGTCTGTATGTCGTGAATAATGCCTTCCCATCCATCGTACCACTCCTCATTGACAACACGGCCGTCTTTTAAGGTTCTTGGTAAACTTGATTCTGTGGGGGATTGTACTCGTCTGCAGATCTTGCCATCGGTGATAGACAAGAAGATTTTGGCAGAATTGTTGGTTATAGCGCCCATAATTATTGATTGATAGTAAGATATCAGCTTTTAGATTTTTTTATAGCAATTATCAAATCTTTCTTGTAACAATAAAGCATTATCATAAGCTTCTTCCCAAGATTCATAGCAAAATAAATGATAATGGCCTCTACTTCCCCATGTTGGAGTATTTTGTATAAACCATTGTATTAAATTAGCTGATTTGCAAATGAATGGATCTAAGCCATAATCTTCTCTATGTAAAAGAAAAACACATTTTTTTGAGTAAGTTAATTCATCAATTTTATCAATTAACTTTAAAAATTCAGTCCTTGTAAAACCATAGTCTTTAAAATTATATTCAATATCACTAAAGGTCAATTTCCATGCTGTTTTATCATAACCATAAAAGTCTTTTTCTATTTGCTTAATATGATTTATTTCTTGTTCTGTTATTTTTCTTTTTGTTGTCATGTTGTTATAATTTATGATTTAATTTATAAGTTAATTGTCTTGGTTGTAAGCCCTGGTTCTGTGCGGTCCAAAGTTTCTGCGTAGCAAGGAAAAGCTCCCAATCGTTTTGCTCGTTTGCTGTTTCTCTGATTAATAATTGCCAACCTGGACCTTGGATTGCGCCTGCTTTGCCATAGGTTCTAGTCTTTGCATTGAGCCAAAGAATTGCAACCCCATCAACTACTTTATCACTATCGTAATGTTCCCAAAGTAATCTTTTATATGCCTGTAACTGCAACCAATAGAAGTCATGCATTGCATTGCTTGTCTTGATGTCTACCAGGTAATTCTTACCATTTAATGTGATAACTCTGTCAATAGTGCCAGCGAAGTTAAGTCGTTCTGATATCATATTGAATTCGCTGTGGATAACTTCCAAGGGATGGCAGTCGCGAAAATCAACATATCTTTCAAACATCGCCCATTCGCTAAGCTTGTAGCCGATTTCACCGGACTGAGTAAGAAGTGTGATTTCTTCGCCAGCATCGTAACGCTCGGTCAAGCTGTGGACAATGGATCCTCTGCGACCTGCTTCATCACGGATGTTATCAGCATCTTCTCCAACTTGCTTAAGCCATTGGAAGAAGTGCGCATCTTTAGGGTAAGCTTGCAGAATGGTTGTGACTGATGGAACCGACTTGCCATCCTCTGTGCGGTAGAACCGGTTGTCGGTAAATGTGATTTGTTTGCTGTTTGTGTCAATAAAGTAGTTGCTCATGTGTTATTTGATTTTTGAAGGTTTCGTAGATAGCGATCATTTTTTGTCTGTATTATAATCAACTTGATTAAAGTACTCCACTTTTTTCTTTTCGATTCGCTTTTGTTCTCTTGTGTCTTTTTTTGTGAGTAAGCGCTCATGGGTTAAATAAATTGTTAGAATTATTATAATGGGGGATAGTATTAGTAAGCAGGTCATGTTACATAATTGATTTGAGGTAATCGTAAAGGTTTTGACAAGCACCGTAGTAAGAGAACTCCATATATTCTTCCAAGGATAGAACATCGGTTACACTTTTAAGCTCACCTCTTATGACTGCGTTTGATTCCTGGTAAAGCTGATCATAAGTGTTGAGATAATCTTCAAAGTCATCACCATTGATAATCACCTCAGTTGCAAAGTGCGGATTTTCATCTAGGTGAATGGTAATAATGTTCACGCTGGTGTTGTGCGTATAACCGATGACGTTAAATAGCGGTTGGGGTTGGGGTAGTTGATTCATTTGAGTAGTTTTTGATTGAATTATGGAATAGGTCTTGTAGTTTTTTTTTGCCTCCTAATTTATCCACCTCGATTTGAGGCAGATAGATTGTGACAGGTATTTTTTTAAGTTGCGGCAAAATAGGTTTGCGGCCTCTCGTTTCTTTTTTGGTTTTAATTGTAGGTTTCATTAGAAGTTAAATATGTGGTCAAAGATATAGTCGCCTAGTAGTGCGAGAATTAGAATAATTGTGACGGTGATGTAGTTTTTAGTATTTTCTGACATGGGATTAAATTTATTAATTATAAAATTGTTTGCATTAATACTTCTATACTTGGTGTTTTGTTAATTACAACATTGTTGTAAATGACAATTGCCTTTTTTAGCTGTTCGCTTTTATAGCTTTCAGATGAAGAAGCATTGCCGCCCCATACCATTGAATCAACAACGTATCTTTCGCCGTTGTAAGTTTCATAATAAATGTCGCCTGTTGGTTCTGTGCGCTTGCGCAATTGAATTGTTTTGCTTGGTGCTTTGATGTCCATGTTTTTATGATTTTGATTTAATACACCAAAGGTAAGGTCCTTTATATTTAATTTCCAAATGTTTTTTATAATTATTTAATAATAAATAAAAATAGAGTAAAAGCACTCAAATTATAGTAAAATTACTACGCAATAAAAAACCCCCTGTGTAGAAACACTGGGGGTAAATCAAAATCAAACTAATTATGCTACATGAGGATATAAAGATAAGAAAAACCCCCGATGTAGAAACATCAGGGGTACAAAACAAGAAAACTACTACTAACAAAAAACCTATTTTATACACTCGTAGAATTTCTTTCCGTATGTTGCTATCATTTCTGCCTTATCCATTCCGTTTATTATCTTTCTTGCTTTGGTCCAATCTTCGCGCTGATCATTGAAATACCTATCCAACCCAACACCGGTAAACAGCCCTTCTATCATTCCGATAAATAGGATATCAATTGATACATCAAGTTTAAGTGCTAGTTCCGGCTCATTCAGTAAATCTATCTTTAACAGCTTGCCGAACTTGTCATAATTCTCATACCAGGTGAGCTGCACAAATCCCCTTCCATAATAAAGCTTATCGGGAACGGTGTATCTTCTTTTAGATTGCTTTATCTTCTCTCCGTATGGCCTTCTCAGTCCTTTTCCTAATTCTTCGATTGGTTCGAAAGTTTTAGCAGTTTCATGATACACAGTTGCCAACATATAAGCAAGCCATCTCTTATCGGTTAGGGTTTTGTTATCCTCCCAATGCGCAATAATCTCAAACATGCCGCGAAGCTGTGACTGGTTGACCTTGGTGTAAAGGTTATGTGTTCTGAGTCTGTTCTGAAATGCTATTAAATTCATCGGTGATTTGTTATAAAAAGGATGTTAAGAATTACTGATAAAGCCAAGGCAATTATCAGCCATTTTATCCAATCATTTTTATTGTCAAGTTTTTTGCTCACGCTACTTGACTCGGTTTGACAATCTTTAAGTTGACTACTAAGTGAAGCCAACTGCGCAGAATCCTTGATATATTTCGTTATCGTTTTTGTGACTATTGGTGTTTTTACTTTGACCTTTGCAGGCATCGTATCAACCCGGACAATGCCTCGTTTGATTGCCTTCTTATAAGTGATAACGCCATGCTTGCTGATGGCACCGGTGCTGTCCTTCTTCAAGATCCATTCGGGCTTCTGCACTGGAGGACATTCAATTTCTATAAAGTCGTATTCAACAACGACAACGGTGTCCGTTTCAATGGTGATAACAGGAAACTTCTCAGCGCAGAACTCCGCTACCTTACCGGCATCAAGTTCGTAAGCTTTGTTTACTTTCTTTGTCGCAAGCTTGGAAGCATTGCAGCTAGTCAGTGCTGCTATCAGTAGAATCGTCAAATATCTCATTATAAAGTTCGTTTAAACATTCACTAATTATTTTAAGGCCTTGTCTTTTTATGCGTTTAATTCTTAACTCATCTGCTTTTGTTAGTAGTGCTGTGTCTATGTTATCTACCGCAGCCATTGCCGTTGTAGCGGCTTGTATGTATTCAGGATTACTTGTAAACTCAACGCCCCAATCTTCTGGCAGTGTTTCTTCCGGATCAGACTTGACTTCTTCGGCTATCTCTACTTTTTCCGGTCCTTCATCAATTATTTTCTTTTCCATGATTAAAGTGTTTTGCCTTTGTAGATTCTTTTATTGAAGAACTGGTAATCGACTTCGTTATCATCTAATTCAACCCAAGCATATCCGTGATTCCAACGGTTTAAGGGCATGTATGCCGGATGTAATTCCGAAAGGCAACCGATTGACCAGGTAGTCGTGATGTTGCCGTTCATATCCGTTTCCGTGTGTTCGCTTGTGGAGTGATTATGTCCCTGAAATGCCGACACTTTACCGCGAAGGTATAAACCCCTAGCCACGTTAACAGGTGCCGAAATTCCGCCAATATATTCGTGTCCGTGTATGCCGTTAAGTTCGTTCATCTTCATGAACCGGTTGGACTCTATCATTTGAACTCCGCGTTCTCTTGCTTTAATTAAATTGGCAAATTCAAAGTCCTCAATGCCTACTAACTCACCTGCCTTTTGATAAAGGAAGTGTTCATATCTCGCCTCGTGGTTGCCTATCTTAAAATATATCTTAGCTCCAAGCACTTTATCCAAAATGTCAAAGAAAGCTCGTAGTGTGTCAAGCTCATATTTAAAGTCCCTTTTCTTAGGATCCTTCATGAACCGGCTCAAAGTATGACAGTCCATTGTATCACCATTAAGCAGAACCGCGTCCACCTTTTCTTCCGCAAGCACTCGCAAAGCTTCGGTAAGTGCTTCTAAGTTATGATAGGGCAAATGGATGTCAGATAATATGCCTATCTTTTTATGCTTAGGGAAGATGAACGGCTCGTAGACCGTTTCTTCGGTTTCAGGCAGTTTGTAAGGATTGCGAGGTCTATCTTCAATTTTATGAAAGACTTCAGCATCCAATTTGGCTTTGTTCTTTCCTGTTTTGCCTTCTATTTCTCTTAGTGTATATCTAGCATTCTCAAGATCCTTAAATAACAAGTTATTTTCGCTGTACATGATACGTGCGAGCTTCATAGTTGGCATGTCAGGATATTTACGCCGATATTCTCTTGCTATGTTTCGTTTCATTGGGTACGAATTAAAAAGGGGCCGCAGCCCCTTTAATTACTTAGCTTCTTTCTTTAGAAAAGTGCCGCTAGAGTTGGTCAATAAGTTTTTGATAAGATAGGATATTGCAGCTGTAAGCGCAGCTTTAGCAATAAAGGGCCAATCAAAACTTAATGAGCCAGCATCAACCGTTGTTTGAACGATTGTAAGCACTGCGGCTAGAACAGTAACGATAAGACCATTGATAAGGTCTTTCACATTCAAAGTCAAAAATGTAGATTTCATATTTATCTATTTTTCGAGGTTACTAATACGCGATTCATGATCCTTGACATCTTCCTTCAACTTCTCTAGGTCTTTACTTACGGCAACATCCGACATGAGAATCCCCTGGACTATCTTTTCAAATCGGTCCAATCTTTTCACCATTTCTTTGCTTACGAATCCGATAAGTGCTATTACTATTGCGATAAGTACATTGGTCAACATTGCCGTTGTCATTGGTTATTATTTTTAAGGGTATTAAGTTCTTCTATATCATAAGTCACATACTGTATAAACTCAGGCAATAATTGTTCCGAAATTTCAAATTGATTCGGAAATGCTCCAAAAATTGGGTGTTCTTCCATAATACCTGAATAGTTAGATAAATCTACTATCGTGTAAGTATTAGTATTAACGCTATTTATTTGTCTGATATGCTTCATTAGTTTGTCCAATAAGTTGAGTTAACGTAAACGATAATCGGTGTGCCTGTAAAATTTACGTGAAATTCATACCCAGTACCTCCGCTATTTTTTCTAATGCCACCTCTAAAAGCAGCATTTGTTAATGTTGTTAGGGTTGTATTCATCATACCATAGGCAGGATATAAAAAATTAGAATTTGCCGTTGCTCCTGATGGCTCAGCAGGTGTAGGTGCATCTGATGGCAAAGGGAGTGTTAACGTAGAGTTTGCAGAACCTGCCGTAGTATAAACCAAAACAATATTAATATCAACTCTTTTACCTATTCGTGTCCATCTATAAGTAGCAGTTAATGTTGTTGGTGCAGTTCCATTCCACGCAGGAGTACCTGTATAAGTTCCCGATGTATCTTTAAAATATACGGCCGTAGGATTAGCCGCAGCATTTGTTTTGTTACCCATGATTGAGTAAGCAGGTAGCGACTTTTGCTGAAGCTTAGTTGTATCAATCACAGTGTAAGCATTTCTATTCTTCCATACCTTTTGAGTATCTGAATAAGCTAGCACTTGATTATTTACAACTCCGTTTAGTCTTACATTGTGAAGCTCGCCTAATTCGTAGCCGTTCTGTGGCTTTACATACATCAAGCCATTACCATTGTTCGCCCTTTCAACAACACCCAAAAAAACCGAATGATAAGGGGCAATAGGAACACTCTTTGTAAACTGTCCATCTATTGAGTCAAGCCAAAGGATGTCGCCTGGTGAATACGCTCCAAGATTAAGCTTTTCAATCTGTCCTTGTGTTGTAATATATCCTGTATCACCTGCGGCAATGTCCCTTCTAACTATTCCAAATGTCTTTGATGAAGTGCTATCTTGTTTGTTGTTTGCTCTTTTCACACTTGCAACATCACCATTGGCACCAGACAAATAAACCACCTCACCACGTTGCAATGTCGTTCCGGTAGCATTATGCACTTTTGCGATTACAACCTTTGCCGTGTCATTGGCTGCGCCTGATGTACCTGAACCGATTGAGTCTTTATATTGGAAATTCCATTGTCCGTTCTTGTATGCAAAGATTGAATCTGTGCTTCGTTTAAGTGAATCAATTTTGCTATCAATACGATTGCTTAAGCTTGTTGTGTCAACTGAACTGCCACCGCTTGAATCGTTAGCCCATGCAAGTTGTGAAGCTGATGTAAGCTTTAGTATTTGTCCTGTTGTTCCTAAAGTCAAAGGAAAATAAAAGCTTCCAGCATTGCTAGAAACAAATGAACCGTTAACATCAACACCTATGCTTCTGTTTGTTGATGGAATTCTTGTAAAAGAAAGCAAAGAGGATGTACCATTAGCTACAAAATTAGTTTGATCAAGTAAAACACTTTTTGCTGACAATTGTGCTGTTGTAGGATTTAACCACAAAAAAGAATTGTTTGAATTTGTTGATAGGTTAGTTAAAGCAATTTGTGAAGTATCAACACTTAAAGAAGCCGTTTTTACTCCGCTTCCTGTTTGTACTATTCTTGTTGTTGTCGTTCCTGTTATAACATTATTGCTTGTCACCGTACTGCCAGCCGTTAACACTTGTTGAAGTGTTGGTGTTGTTCCGCCTCCCCCTGTGCTATCCTTGAACTGAAAAAGTGTGATGCCGTTTTTCTTCGCAAATACTGAATCGTTTCTGCGAAAGATTGTATCAATAAAATCTGAACTTCCGACTTCGGTCCATTCAAATTCTGTGCTGTATTTGTAAAGCTTATTGTTACAAGTATCAATAGCAAGTGCGCCCATTGATGAGGTAGAACCTCTTAAAGTAGGCAGTCCACAAAAAGAAGGAATGTGCAAAGTAGAATCAACTTTTACACGCTTCATTTGATATCCGTTTGCCGTCATTGGTGTGTATTGTGACGGCTGTGCAAATGCTTGATTAAGCATAAACACAGATAGAATAGTGATAAGTATTTTCTTAAACATCGCCATAAGTTATAGTTGGTGCGCCAATTCCGCGGAATGTCGCAGTATATGTTGCTATATTATCAAAAGAAGCCGTTTCGTTGATGGACTCAATATAAACCTGACAATCCTTTTGCAAGAAGTGTGCGCCGCCTTGATCTGTTTCGTAATACTTTAAGTTTATTATTGTGCCGTTGATAAGTAGGTCATACATGCCACCCATTGTGTACTTGATGGAATTATCAGTGTCAAGAAAAACAAGACCTTCTATTGATCCGGTGTATGACATGGCAGCCGGTTGATACATACGAAAAAAACCGTCACCTGGTCCCGATGTTTCTATCATGTCCCTTTGTATATCAAAAACAACGGAACGAGCGCAGCCGATTGGTAAGTCGCCTGCGATAACATCATTTATCGTTAAAATAACGTCTTTTCCGCTAACTAATGCCATTAAATTTAGTTTCTATAAAGATAACGAAAATTATACAACCTTACATCTAAAAAGTCCTCAAACAACTGCCAATCATCATAAGGAACAATATCATTGTAAGCTATTTCATAAAGTGTAAACTCAGTCGTATTATTTCTGTAATCTATCGAAACACTACCAGGCACAATCCAATTGTAATTACTTGGATATAAAGTTCCAAGAACAAATACCTGAAAGTTACTTATCATCCTATCCAACTGATTTATTGACAATAAAGTCCCATTATATTTGGATTTAGGAATATATCGTGTGTAGAGCATCTCACCGGTTGTAAGCTGCCCAAGACGACCAAAAACAACAGGCGCACCGGTGTAAGTCCATTCAGTGCATTTATCGCGAAGCAATCCTGTTGAACTACTAAGAAACAATGTTCCCGCAATCGTTGATTTTGGGCTGTTATCGATAAATATGTCTTGGCTTAATTCATTTTTTAAATTGTTTGTTTGCGTTTCAGTATGAACATGTCCTATAACTTTTGTAAGACCGGTTATGCTATTTGTAATTGATAACTCAAAGTTTTTGTAGTGTGTTTCATCGTTTTGGTTTGATGTTTCCACACCAAGAAAAACATTAAGAATCCCATCAAATGGCGCTGGTATAGAAGTTATGGTTACTGTATGCCATTCGTTAGTGTTATCACCTGCAAGAACTGAATAAGTAAAGCCAACAAGTGTAGTCCATCTGCCAGCATCATTAAGATAATAAGTTGTTGTTCCGTCTTTTAATCTTACCGAAAAAATTGCATTAACATTGCCTGGTTGTGAAACATCCGTTTTAAAATCAAAGGAATAAGTTATCACATCATTTTTACCTAGTTCAATATCTGTTGATTGTGCAGATCTAGAAACGTCTGGAGTAGTTCCTGTTACAACTGCATATCTTTCTATCTCATCACCGGTAGTAGTATCGCTTACAACTCGGATAAATCTTGATGGAAAAGGTCCACCGGTTCCATCCCAATTAAACCAATAAAGCAAACTGTATTCCCTTATTGTATTTGTTCCGCTTACGTATTCATTTAATAATTCGCCAAGTTCGTTAAGATTTGCATTCTTAAGCAAATCTTCGGGCTGATTATAATTGAATGTTTCTTGAACACTTTTATAAGGTCGTAAAATTGAATTAAGCAAAGCAGATTCAAACCGATAAGCTGAAGCATTACCAATCTGCATAGTTATATTTTCTTGATAATCTACCTGGTAAACAAAATCTTCATCGTAAGCATAACCATTAAATCTATCGGCTGTCGGTGATGTTGTACTAATCTTAAATGTTTCGCCGTATCTGACAATATACCAAAAGCCGTGAGCTTGGAAGCAACTTGCATAAAACCTTGACATAATCTTTTCCAATACATCATAACAAGACATATAAGAATTGTCTTGCAGAAATGATTCACCCAAAACATAAGTGTCATCCAACCACCTACCAGTCGCACCACCTACCGGGTAAAGCTCACTCATAACGCGAAGACCACAAGTAACATTTGTTGATATTAGACAAAGCTTCACTAAAGTAAGAAGTGAAACATATCCATCCAAAGGCACCGGATCATTCCAAGTTATGTCGGCTGAATATGCTGTTGAAGATGGAATGGTTTGCGCTACTACCAATGTGTAAGCAGTAGTAAATGAATTATAACTAATGCTTAATAAAGTATAAGTGCCAGCATTAGCGCCGTTCTCAATTATAAAAGTATTACCAGCTTTTAATACTGCGATTCTTGTGTCATTTGTTCCAAATGTTGTCGGGTTAACATACCCAATTAAAATGCCTGTCTTCGTTGATGGAGGACCTGCAAACTCCGCAGCTTCACCAAGTGTGATGTCTTTCAACAATCCCAGATTATCAGTCGCCACAATGCTTATTTCATGCGCAAAATCGACTAATATTTCTTGGCAATCGTCTTGCAAAACATATCCCTTAAATAATGTTTCACCTGTTGCGTTCCAAAGTAATTCGATGTAAAATTCATTATCATTATCACTATAAAAATCAAAAAGAGAAACTGTCCCATCGTTAATGATTCCGCAAGTTAAAGTTGAACCCTTAATTGCTTTGAACGGATCATCGTCTTGCCACTCATGAACCGCAGGCGCAGAAGATAAAGTTATCGTGTCAGTAGAACCGACATAATTATTTTTGTAGATGTTTAGCGTAAAATTTAACGGCGCAATTGTTAACGCATCAAAGTCCGCTGTGTATCGTAGTCCGTATGCCATTGTTTATGTTGTGCGGCCATATGTTTGACCGTATTTTTTATTAGAGAAGAAAATATCTTGTCCTCTTAACACTCCAAACACTTCAACCGAACCACCAACACCGCCCATCATTTGTGATGTTTGTGCCGCTGGTATAACTTGTGAACCCCTCGGTAAGTTTACAAGTTCCGGTCCGCGTTCCCCTACTAATGCTAACCCACCAGGTGCGTTTCTTGTACCTACGGCAAAAGCATTTCGGGAAGTCAAGCTTCTAATAACTCCGCCTACTGCAATTAAAGCAATACCTGCAAGAAGTGCTAGTTCAGGTCTTGCTGCTAAAGTTTTCTGTATAGTTGAAAATAATTTAGCGGCAACAATTATTTGCTTTCCTAAATCTTGTAATCCTTGCCCAATAACTCCAAATATATTTCTAAAGAAATCGCCAAAAGTGGCTTGACCTATTAAAGCTTCGCCTAAAGTTTCGCCAAAAGTGACAGCAATGTTATTGGCTATGTTTTCAACTGATTTTTGTAGTTCTTCGCCAAGTTTAACTAAACCTGTATTAAGATTTTTTATATCCCCATCAACTCTAGGTTTTATCTTAAATACAAAGTCAGGTACCTTTATTTTATTTATTGTGTCCCTAATTTGTTGTTCTGGAGTCAATCTACCTTCTAAACTTCCTAATTCTATTTGAAGCTTAAGAAGTCTTTTGTCTGAAGGATCAAGATTAAACTTAGTTACTAAAGTTTCAATTGTACTCTTAACTAAATCAAAATCTTTTTTAATTACATCAAATCTTGGCGTGCCAAAAATACGACCAAGGATATTTTCGTCTTGAATATCTTTTCTTAATTGAGCAATAACACTATCAATCGTTTCACCAGCTTTTTTTGTTTTATCCGCTGATTCCTTTGCCTTTGTTCCTATTTGACCAAAATTATTTGTAGCAATTGATTGCGCCTGGTTCAACAAATTTGTTGTGTCAGTTAATTGCTTACTAATTGCATTTAAGTTCTCTTGTTCTCTAACGACATTGCCTTGCGCAATTGCTAATAAACTAGAACTTTTTGTAGTTCCTGTATTTAGATTTACTTGTTCGCCTGCAACTTGCCTTCTTATTTTAGCAAGGAATTGTTCATTTTTTGCAAGTTCTAATCTTGCCTCACTTTGTTTTATTGTTAAGTCGGCAATTTTATCAGCATATTTTGCAGCTATTGCCTCATTGATTAAAGCTTGAGTAAATAATTCAGTTTGTTTTGTTATTTTTTCAGTGGCTATATTGGCAAGTGTTAACTTCTCGCCATAATCACCCATTATTTTATTGGCTCTCTTTAATGCCTCATTTCTTTGCTCATTTGATTTCGTTTCATCTTGTGCAACTTTTATTAAAGATTGCAGATTGACACTTGTAGTTAAAGCAGAAGCTTTAGCATCATTTAAACTCTTTGCAAAAGCATCTACTTCCTCTTTGCTTTTGCCCATCTTACTTGCAAACGTAGTAAGCAATGCAGTTCCCACACTCACCGCAAGACCAAGCCCAGCAGGACCAGCAAGCCCACTGACAAGACTTTTTAAAGCTCCACCTGTTGTGCCTGTTTCCGCTTTTAATCTTCCGAATGATTCTATTAATGGTGATATGTTGTTCTGAATCGCTATAAAACCAAACGGCGCATCCTGTGCGATTCTTGATAAGTTAGTAAGTGATTGTGTTGCCTGGTTGGAAGCGGCAGCCGCTTTAGGCATTGTATTGCTAAGACCTGCAATCTTTTGATTAAGTAAACCAATATTTTTTTCTAAATACTTAATCTCGTTTACATCAGTAGACTTGGCTAAAGCCGCTTGGAATTTCTTTAAATTATTCTCAGCTTGTTTTAGTTCCGCGGCTAGTTGTGAACTGTCCGCGCCTATGACAACTTTTATTTCTTCAGCCATTTACTTAACTTTTAATTTGTGTCGTTTCAAAATTGCCTCGTATCTCTCCTTAGTCATGTCTATTCCCTTCGGTTCATCCTCTTTATCCATAGGCCAAAAAGTATTTATATTTTTGACCGCCTTTGTACCTGCAAAGCATTCCGCTATACGATAAGAAGCAAAACGAATGACCATTGCCGATTCTTTTTGCTTCTCGTAATATCCATCAACAGCCGCATAAAACTCAATTGGCATGGCTGTAAAGTAATCATATGGCGACCAACCAAGTTTACCTAAAGCAAACTTTAAGTTGTCGTAGGCATGCTCTCGGTGGCTTTTTTTTTCTCCTCCGCTTCTTCACCTTGCTTGACAAGGTCCTTCCAAATCTGCGTCTCAGCAAGCACCTTAGTGATGTCACCCACAACAGTATCTTTGTTAGGCATTTCATCAACCCAATCGCAAACTTGTTCAAAACTCGCATCTAGTTCCTCACGCTTCACGTAAGCATTGCCTTTTAAACCAGCGTAAACCATAGCATAAAGAAAGCCGGTAGTCGTTGAGCTGTCGTTATATTGACCAATTAACTCGATTGCCAATTGATTAAACTTTAAGCCCCTTGTTTTTCCTCCAAGTTCAATAGTAGTGTAACTCATGTTTTTTGTTTTGTATTAGAAATATCTCACCGCCAAGCACTGAGAATTGAAAGCTTTATTACCAGGATTTGTGTACACTGTCACACCTCCGCTGCTATAATCAAGTTGATAAACAGTTGTAGCATCTATTTCAGTTGATGTAAAATAGAAATTTAAAGATAAATTCAATGCTGGTCCATTAGAACAGATGTTTAGCATGTCGTCAAGTGATGGCATAACCCAATCTGTTTGACCTCCACTTGTCAATCCGTCACAATCCAAAGCAAGTGAAGTCGTAGTGCCTGCAATGATTGCAGCTGTGTTAGCTGTTCCACTTCCCCAAGTTATACCTGTTGCGCCGGTTATACCTGAACTTGGAGTAGACCAAGGAGTCGTAGAGAAATCAGGCAGAATGATTCCACCGCCGCCAATGTTGGCACCTGTTATCAAGATTCCATGCTGACCGGTTCCATCAAGCCAAGCAACAACACCACCTTCGTAAGCATCGCCAATATCAAGGCCTCCAAAATATGTTATAGTCGGTGTTCCGTATGGCTGAAGCGTTCCGGTAAATGTTCCTACTGAATCAAAAGCATAAGTGCTACTCAATTCAGATAAGTAACCTGTACCTTCTTCGATTTCATCACCATTCTGCGGAACTTCAGGCGCAATCTTCCATCCGATTGTCGTTTCACTTCTAAGAAGTGAACGCAAATCCGTTCCACTGATTTTGCCAGTGTCAGGATCTTGCAGATGTTGACCTTCAAATGAATAGCTTATCTCTAATGTGCCTGGACTTTTATCCGGACCACATGCAGATGAAGCATCTACCACAGTTACTGAGTCAGATTTGCCAACGGAAGTAAGGCACACAACTACATCGTAGTCGGTGCCTCCGTTTGGATCAATGAATAGCAGCATCGTGCCGCCTTGAACTTTATGTTCAGCCATTTTATTTTATTAAGCTTGTGTAGACAATGTCGGTGTTCCGTAAGGTTGGATAGTTCCGGTAAAAGTACCAACTGAATCAAAAGCATAAGTGCTACTCAATTCAGATAGATAACCCGTTCCTTCTTCTATCTCGTCACCAGTTACAGGAGTTTCAGGCGCAATCATCCATCCGATTGTTGTCTTAGAACGCAACAATTGACGTAGTGATGTACCGCTGATTTTTCCAGTGTTTGGATCTTGCAAGTGCTGACCTTCAAATGAATAAGACAACTCTAATGTACCAGGTGATTTGTCCGGTCCACATGCTGAAGAAGCATCAACAACAGTGATAGAATCAGACTTTCCAACTGATGTAAGACATACAACTGTGTCGTAATCGGTTCCGCCATTTGGATCGATGAAAAGTAACATCGTACCGCCGGCTACTTTGTGTTCTGCCATTTTATTTTAGTTTATGGGTTTATTATAGAATAAAAATATCTTGCTTAAATATAAGCGTTCTTGTTATGAACACTTTTCCACCAATCTCACCGAACCGCTCGGTCCTATCAATTTGCACACTCAAATTTAACATTTGTAATCCATATGACAATAAATCCAATACACTTTTTGAATCGGGCTTAATTGCCTCCAAAATGTCCCCTACCGTCGCATTAAGTGTCTTGCTGTTGTTATACTTATACTCCCAACTATGAACCGACAATTGAATGGTTGATTCATTGTCACTTGAATTGCTTGTAGATGTTTCGTTGCTTGTCGCATCGCTCAGAACTGCGTAAAGCTTATCCTTCACGTCATCGGGTTCCTCACCTTCATAGCAAGGCACAATCGGGTTTATAACCTCATAATATGCTTGCAAAAGTGCGCTGTTTATATCTTTCATTTGAATATCGCTTTAATGTCCTCAATCAATTTCGGTAACTCAGCGTTAACCGATGGATAAAGGAACGGTCGTGGTCTAATTCCGTTTATCATTATGCTTCTAGCTATCGGATATGCCGCCTTTTCATCAATCCCTTTTCTTCTACACCATGCCATCAATGATAAGACAAATTCCTTAAAACTTCCGCCAGCTGATCCTTTGAAGGTAGCTGCATAACTTGCCCAATCTGGAGGCAATGAGCTTACATATTGCGCCGCATATTTTCTAGTCCCGAACTCAATATATGCCGCATATCTAGCCGTTGCTTTCACCGATACATTGCCGTTACCATACTCTTTGCTAATTGATCTAAGCAAAATCCCTTCATCACTAGAATTTGCACTTACCAACTGCTTTGCCTTTAGTTCCACTCTATCCCCGAAATCATTCAAAGAAGCTTGTACATCGTCTTGCGTATTTTGGGCAAGTGTTTCAAACTTCTTTATCGTTGCATCAAGTCCCTTTACTTCTACTTTAAACATAGATGTAAAAATTAACGGTTGTATTCAAAAGCATGTCATCTCTCAATGTCCAAGTTTCATCGTATGTGTAAAGTGTGATGTTATCAGCATCCACTTTTTGCACGCCGTAAAAATATGCCTTACCAAACTGCACCAATCCGAAGATGTAATCTTGCACAGGAACATTGCCAGCAAAAGCACCAGTTAGATTCCCATTATAAGTTCCTTGTGCGACATAAGTCCAAGCAATCGCACCAATTGCGTTTTCGTATTCTTGAACGATTGTAGGCGCACTACCACCACTTTGCGACATCTCTACCCGATAAACATTTGATGGCGAAATAGCTGCCTTAAAATCGCTCACAAATGCCTTCCCTTCATCAAATGGAGCGCGCAACATTGGAACATAGTCCCCTTGTTGCAAAGCCCCTAAATCAGGTAAAGTGCTATATGGTACCTTATACGCCATTAAAAGTAAATATATGTTATCACTTCATCACTCGCAAACGTAACGCCAAACGTTAGTGTGCCTAGTGTTGAATTAAATACAACTTGTTTGCCCGATGGAGTTCCAGATGTCAACAGCTCAAAGCCGACTCCATCCTTCAGAACCAAAAATATATTTTTACCAATTAGATTGCCGTCAGTGATCACATACTCATCACCAATGGCAGTGTAATTAACATACTGTATCGTTGAAGTGTCCATTGGTGCATCGCTGTTTATATTTTCATCTAATTTGGTTGCCTCTATCCACTCGAAAGACTTATGTCCTTCGGTTCTTATTTGAATGTAATTTATTTTATAGTTTTCTCCCTCATACACCAACACATCATTTGACCTGGTCGGTCTTTCCTTCTCATATCTCAACACAAAGATATTCGTGTAGTTCCATTGGCTTTGTTGATACTCATTAATGCTGTTCCCGGTTCTATCTCTTACCTCCGCCCATTTGCTCCACTCACCGGTCACAACAGGAACCAACCCGCCAAATTCATTTTTTAGCGTAGTATATCTTTTAAGTGTTACCCTTCTGTTTAATTTATACACGGCGATAAATGTTTAGTAATGATTTTGCAATCGGTCCGATATCATCCACTCCTTGGCTTCTGTTATCATACATGTAATACACCTGGTTAAGTACAGCCGTCTTTAATACCTGTGGAAGTGTTGTATAACCAGCAATGTAATTGATAGTGATGTTGTTGAATCTTGGCGTTTCCAATCTCTTAAATGATATGCCTGTTAACGTGTAACCGGTTCCAAGTATCAAAGAGTTATTGCTTTCATCCGTCACACTAATTACATCGACAATCGGTCCGTATGGGATATAAATGTCGCCGTTCATATTGTTCAAGACAGCCGTTAACTCCCTTTCCACAAATCCGACCGCAGTGTATGATTCACACATCTGACGTGCCGCCGTTATCAATGCAGTTATCAAAGCATCGTCAGTCGTGATATCTATCTTGCAGAAGTCCTTCGCTTCCGATAACGTCACAGGTTCAACGATTCCTGAATCGTTAAACTCTATATCTAAAACCGAATTATAATTGACCATTTCTAAAGTATTTTAAAAAGCCCCACCCGGTTGGGGGCAGGGCTTTTATTTATCAACTAACCAGAGATTAAGAAGGTAAGTCGGTGTGAAGTGCAGAAGCAGGCAACATCACGTTCAAAGCTTCTTGACACTCGATACGAGCAGTGATCAAGTTGCGCTGGAAGTTGTCGCTGTCCTCCATAGAGAATTCAACCGCAACCGCTTCAGTTTCTACTCTTTCGATGTAGTCACGGTCGAAGATTGCAATCTTACCAGTACCCATCCAAGAAGCTGGAACGATAGGAGTTCCGCTGATTGTGATAGCACCGTTTGGCTGACTAACTACTCCACCCGAACCTTGATAGTATCCGTTGGTGTAAAGCAACTTGTTCAAGCTTGCAAAGTCAGTGTAATTAACCAAAGCGTAAGAAGCATTAAAGTTGTTGTTGTTCTGACCAGCGATAAGGTCCATGATGAACTTAACACGATCAGTTTCAGTTGAAGTTACAACTGATCCCGCTTGTGTTTGGAAGTCAGCATAGAACGCAGAGTTCTCAGCTTTGAAGAAGTCACGAGTAAGGATTCTTACAAGTGTAGTTTCCATCCAAGGAAGCTGCTTCATCATTTGCTTAGAGAAACGAGCAAAACCTGCGATGTAATCTTCAACAATTTTGATTTCAGAGAAATCGTAATCGATTTGAGTCTTAGGACTTCCTTCAGTTTGTACACTGATAGAACCTTCAGAACCTGTTTCACGATACTGAACATAAAGACCAGTAGATGAAATTGCAGTTGACAACAAGTCACGCATGTTGGTTCTTTGTGCTGGCAAGATTGCTTGTGTAGCTGCGTAAGTAGCAACACCGTCACCAGTCAAGTTAGCACCTAAAGTCATGTTACCAACAGCTTTAAGGTCTAATCTCATTGGATTGCCCTTCTTGATTCCTTGTAAAGAATCAAAATTGCTTTTCAAAGACTCGCCGAAAACTTCGCCGAATGATTTCTTAGCTTCAGCAGTTTTGCCAGTTGACTTAACGCGAGATTGAAGCAAATCGAATCCTTTAAGGATTGCAGCTTGCTCAGCTTTCAACGCATTAAATTCGTTGGTCATTGCTTTTACCGCTTCAGCTGAATCGCTTCCGTTAGCAAATGCGCTCATCTTCTCATCGATAGATGCTACTACAGACTTCAATTGGTCTGCGATTTCACTCTTTGTCTTTTCAGAGATACTAGTCTCCAATGTAGACTTAAGGCCTTCGAGTTCTGCCATTAATTCCTTCTTTTCCATTTTCGTATTGGATTTTAAATTGGGTTATTGTATAGACTTATTAAACTCACGAATCATGTCCGCGAAACTTTCTGACGGCTGAATGGTTTCCACCGGTTCAGTGCCTTTCTTCATATCTAGGACCAATTGTGATAATTGTTTACTATGTAAAAGCAACATCTCGATTGTTTCGTCTGTTGCATCTGTGTTACGGCAGAACTTCTCTATTGCCTGACTTTGTGCAATCACTAGGTCAACATCAACACCACTCTTAAGTCCTGTGATTGGAGTCAATGGGTTAGCACCCCAAGCCGTCAAAGATGAACCTTCGTAAAGCTTCATCTCGCTGATCTCATACATTCCCTGACTTGGATTCTTTACGTAGTTCTCATAAGACTGCAACTGATTGCGCTTCATGATACGGAACCCGATTGAATGTTCCGTTATAAGTCCGCTTTCAATCATCTTAATGAAATCTTGCCCAAGTGTATGTGTTCCCACTTGCGACTCATAAGTAAGCCCAGTCTTATCTTCTTTCAATGACAACAACTTGCCTAACGGCTGTGAAGGATCATGATTAAGAAGATGTTTAATTCTTGGTTGTGCCGAGTCAGGTCCTTGCTCTTTGATTGTCTTCTTAAATGCACCTGGTCTGATTATATCGCCGTCACTATCAACATTGTTAAACCGGCTAAAATAACCGGTAACAACGCCCTTGACACCGTCAACATCGGTAACGGTTGCCCCTATTGTGTCCTGCTTTATTTGATATATTTCGCTCACGGTATAAAGTTAAGATATTTTTTATTTACTTCAATTTTTTTCTAAGTATTCTGCCATCCGCTCCACGCTTAGCCCTAAAGGCAACCGTACACCTACAATTCACCACCTCCACCGCTGGAACCGGTAAGCCATTCGGTTGAATCCTTGCACCCGGTTGCATCATTTGAACTTTGCCATACTTCTGATTTATCAAATCAAACGGCAATTGAATGTCTAATGTTGTCCCATCAACCGCTTTGTGATCATGTCTTGTCCTTGCATCCTTAACCGCTATCCATACCTTCTCCATAACATTGCCGGACTCATTTGCATACAACATAGCCGCACCATTGGCAGCCGTCACCGTTTCCGTTCTCGCAATCCTTCGCGCTCTCATGGCCCCGAATTCAGGATGTTTCAGCAACTCTTTGACAATGTCGTCAAAGCTTGCGCCTGTTTCCGCCGCTTCACCTAACACCCTAACAATAACCTCACGGCTATAATCAGTCATAAGATTAGCATCATTCAGCAAGTTTATGCCGTAGTAGTTCTGAATCAGCTCGACTATCCTTTCATTAAACCCCATTTGCCCAGTTGTAAAAGTATCGTCCGCTTTTATGCTTGCCTCCCTTGTATATCTTGCCCATCTCGGACCGACTGTTGTGTATAGCTCCAATAGAACCGTGTAGATGGGGAAAGATGGAATCTCCATCGTGTTTGCAGTCTTAGCGTATGCCTCGACCTGTATTCTTAGCGCCTTCTTAAACTTAGTAATAAACACCTTTTCCCACTTCGTCTGAAATGCGTTCCAATCCTTCCAATATCTTCTTTGTTCTGCATTTGTCATTTTACATCAATGTTTACCGTTATGCCTAAGCCCGGATGGCCCAACCTCGCAGCCAATGTTTTCTTCACCTGGTCCTTCTTCCACTCGTTCTGTTGTTTCTTCAAAGGACAAGTCGGAGTGGGTAACTCCGACAACAAAGCCATCATTATCTTTTTCTCGCAGATGGCGACTATGTCCTCTATACTTTTTGTCATACGATTCTATCTTCGTCTTCCATTTCAACATCTGTAAAGTCTGACGGCTCCAGATCAGTTAGCGGAACCTTCCCACTATCCACCAATATTTCATTCATCATTGGGTTGTCGATTATCTCAAAGTCTTGGATAGATCTCTTTTCATTCGGAGTAATCCACCACATCGCGTTCAACGCTTCAGCTTGCATCTTCATGTCTTCTTGCATTGCTGGAATATCGCTAATATCAATCTCAATGGTCCGCTTCACTCCATCAATGGCAAAGTGCGGAATCACTGATTGCTTCAACGCATCAACAAACAAAAATATATTTGGTAGGATAGAGTTTGTGTACAACATCTTCAACGCCGTTCCCATGTTGTTGTAAGTGCTTGCATCTGTGTTGTTCAATAACACTTCAGGCATTTTGTACGCATTGCAAAGCTTTGTAAAATCTATCTTTTGCAATTCGGTTACATCCATGTCCGCAAGCTTCAATCCTAGTTCAATGTATCCCATCTCACCGCCAGCAAAGTATGGCGCACCCTTATTGCTAGAGTTTCTCAAATACTTTCCAAAATCATTCTTTCTTTCTCCTAGTGTTTCAACCGCAAAAGCATCTTTCTCGTAAACGATACCAGGTACACCTCCGTTCTGCATCTGAGCTACCGAAGCATCCATTCCAGCTTCAAGTCTTGTTATCCGTTTAGATAACACCTGTAATGGACTCAACCCCCTGAACTGATAACCGTTTGTTATTGTCGGGTTGTAATACTTCACATGAATTATTTCATCAGTCGTAAACGTGCCGTCAAATCCTACATCGAAGTAACGGTAACCCGTAACCACTTGCGGAAACGTATTTGAAACAAGCACAGTTACATTTTGATTGTTCAACGCATGCAGATAAATGTCCCCAGCATTCGGGCCTAGCTCGATGACTTCCTTCCACAAGAACAATTCACCAGTAACGTAAAGGATTGTGTAATACTTTATTCGGTCAGCGTAAGTGATGTTATCCAAGAACTTGACAAACTTGTCATCTTCGCCTAGATCCTGTATTGCCTTAGTTCTGAAATACTTTCCTTTGATTGTCTGTTGTCCGTGCTTCTTGTAGGACTTCATCATTGGCTCGTCAATCACTTCGTAACCTTCAAGCTCAATCCTTGCCGCTGTGTCCGCTAGGTAACTTATCACAGAATAAATGTCATCAATCTGTGTGTACTGTTGCACCGACTCAATCACCTGGTAACTTGGGTAAACTGCATTGGAAGCATTAATAGTCAAACCTAATGTTTGCCTCATTGCCTTTTGTTGTGCTGGCTTCGGCTTTGCGCCAAAGAAGTTCTTTATTCTATCAGTCCATTTCATATGCAAAAACCATTTTGGGTTTAAGTTCGAATATCTCACGCATCATTAACATATCCATAAGATCCGGTGAATCACCGTTTAACTTTATCTTCATTTCTTCCTTGCCATTTATGCGAAGCTTGCCATCATGATTGACCTTGTCCCTCTGAATGGCTTTGCGCTCATACATAAATCTTTGTCTGACCGTCATCGTGCTGTCATACATCTTGCTTCCAACATCCTTGCTAATTCTCATCTCGCCTCGGTTCACCCTAGCACCTGACCTGTAGTAACATTGAGTCTTTAAGTTGAAGTAGTTCTCTTTAATCAGCCGTCCGCTCGCCTGGTCCTTGACTGCTAATGCCTGCACTCCACCATTGAACGGAACCGCGCCACGAATGAAGCCGTCAACATAAGAACCGACACCATCTGCATCGTAACAAATATACCGATTTTC
>Ga0208327_1000064_pt1 | contig 28994 bp, 31 predicted proteins | sample LakMenEpi26Jun08_FD_150733 | JGI IMG/M metagenome (GOLD analysis project Ga0208327, IMG submission 150733) | Freshwater microbial communities from Lake Mendota, WI - 26JUN2008 deep hole epilimnion (SPAdes) | ecosystem: Environmental > Aquatic > Freshwater > Lake > Epilimnion/Euphotic zone ...
AAAAAGAAAAAATAGTTAATCAAGTTTAGCTTTATGTTTTGACTGCCTTTTAAACTTTGTTTTATCTTTTTCCACTTTAGGTTTAAAAGGCAAGTCAGCGCGGAAAAGAGCGTAATGTGTCTGAGAGCGCAGCTTAAGTTTACGGATTTGCTTCATAAAGCATTACGCAATAATATCTAATACGCCCCGCGTAATAAACTCAATTGCCATGGAACCTAAAAGTAAACCCATGATACGGGTAACTATTTTTGTACCTACAGCACCAATCACTCTAGAAATACTTTCAGCAAAACTTAAGGTAAGCCAAATTGTTAGAGATACGAAAATACATGGGAGCACTAGAAAAGATAAATTTACAAAATTAGGGGCTTGGTGAGCAGCAATAATCATATTACTAATCGCCCCGGGCCCTGCTAAGAGAGGAATGCTAAGTGGGACAAAAGCAATTAATTCTTTTTCTGACTTACTATTTTGTGTAGATTCCATAATTTGATTTCGTCCTAACATCATGTATATGGCCATGATCAGAAGAAGAATACCGCCGCAAATCTGAAAACTTGGCATAGAAATGCCAAAGATATTTAAGATTTTATCTCCGAGAAAAAGTGAAACTACAAGAATGATAAAGACAGTTAAAGCTGTCATCTTGGCTACATTTTTTTTATTAATATTTTTATGTTGACCCGTTAAACTCAAGTAAATCGGTAAGCAACCTGGGGGGTCAACAATTGCTATCATAGCGATCGTCGTTTTTATTATAAAAGTCCACTCAATCATGATTTATTCCTTATTTAAAATGTCATAACGTCTAAGTATGGTTGCAGCAATAAGCACGCAAATAACTGTTAAAAGCTAACCGTGGTTTCAATCTGTAAATAACGTAATTTTTTTGCAATACCTTCAAGAACTTCCTTGCTGATGCGTCCCAAGCGCTTTGCTTGAGGTTGCAACGAAGGTCTAGCAAGCCCATAAATATGTACACCTTGGATATCACTTTTGATTTCGCTCATTAATTGCACATAAGCATCAATATCTTTTTCGCTTGGATTCTTACCATCAATGCTGAAAATACAGGTTTGAACAAAAGTTGGACAGGCAGTTGCACAGTTTTTAAGTCGTTCCAAGATTTGATGGCGCTTTAGATTGACTTGATTAATTATTTGAATACTTTCTTCTGTGACAGCATCAACCTTAAACCAAACTTCACCATTTATTTCTTTTAACATCTCCACGCTTTTAATCACAGGGGATTGATGCATTAAACTTCCGTTAGTTATAAGACGTAATTTAATTTTATGGAGTAAGTTAAATTCTTCGAGTACCTTTTTAACAATTAAAATAATTTGTGGAAATTCTTCGGCACTTGTAGGTTCTCCATTACCTGAAAAAGCAATGTCTTTTAGATGACGATCTTCAATGGCTACATTTTTTTCCATATAATCGCCATGAATGATTTCATGAAGAAAAAAACGTAGTTCATCTTCAAGCACATCGAGCTCAATGGGGGGAGGTGAGCCACGGGTAAGATTTGGAATTTCACAATAAATGCATTGCCAATTACAAGCATTATTTACATTTAAGTTGACACCAATTGATAAGCCGCCGGCACGTCTTGAAATAACAGAATAAATATATTTAAGACCACTTAATTCCCGGCTGTGATCATGAATACTAAGATACTGCTTAGATACGCTCATATTTATTTAAGGGAGTTGAGGCGGTCTATTAACGGAGACAAGTCATAGCCAGCAATCTGAGCTTTGCTTAAAATTTCATCAATAGGTAATATTTTTGCATGTGACAAAGCCCAAAGCGTTGAGCACCGAGTACCTGTTCGGCAATAAGCAAAGACAGGTTTTTGAGCTACTTCAAAGTTACAACTAAATTGCGCAATATCGCCATCGGAAATTTGCCCGCCAATTACAGGCTGATGGATGGCTTTGATGCCTAAATTTTGAGCCTCTTTTTCAATAGTTGAAAAAGCTAGCTGTCCTTCGGACTCCTGATCAGGTCGATTACAAAAAATAGTTTTGTAGCCTTGTGCTTGAATTTCTTTTAAGTCTTCAATCGTGATTTGATCAGAGACGGTAAGTTCGTTATTTATTTTTGCAAATTTCATAATTTCATTCTACTTTAAAAAAATACTCAATAGGTCATTTAAGAATCGCTGACCTAGAAGTGTTGGCTTAATCATTTCATGATCCTTGGTAATCAGTTTTTTATCTATCGCAGTTTTGAGTTCTTTATTAATAGATGAAATATTTAAACCTGTTTTTTCTTCGAAACTTTGAATGCTAAATCCATCAATAAGACGTAAATGATTCATCATAAATTCAAAAACTAAATCATTTTCATGAATAATCGTTTCTGATTCAATCATATTTTGCATTTTTATATGTTCCATATATTGTTTCGGATTTTTATATCGACTCTCGCGAATCATCTTGTCATGAAAAGTTAGCTTGCTATGAGCACCCGCTCCTATACCTAGATAATCACCAAACTGCCAATAATTAAGATTATGTTGGCATTGTGATTTAGGTTTTGCAAAAGCAGATGTTTCATAATGCTCATAACCATGCTGGCTTAAAATATCTTCAATAGTTTCCTGCATTACTGCACTTTCATCATCGAGCGGTAATTTGGGGGGATGTTTAAAAAAGAATGTATTAGGCTCAATCGTTAAATGATAAAAAGATAAGTGCTGTGTATTAAAAGAAGTCGCAGTTTTGGCATCGTCTATCGCTTCATCTAATGTTTGCTGAGGTAATGCATACATTAAATCTAAATTCACTTCATCAAAATGACGCATTGCAATTTCAATACCTTTTTTGGCTTCACTGCTATCGTGGATACGACCTAATGCTTTCAGATGGGTATTATTAAATGATTGAATGCCTAAAGATACTCTTGTGACGCCAGCATCTTTATATCCTTCAAAATGATTGGTATCTATAGTTCCTGGATTGGCTTCAAGTGTAATTTCGGCATCATACAAAATAGGCGTCAGTGCACGAACCTGACTTAAAATTTTCTGAATAGCTTTCCCACTAAACAAACTTGGGGTGCCACCTCCAAAAAAAATGGAGTGAATTTTTCTTCCCCAAATCTTAGGTAATGAAAACTCAAGATCCTTAATAAGCGCATCCACATACATGGATTCTAAATCAGTAAAATTTTGAGCTTCTTTATGTTCGTGCGAATTAAAATCACAATAGGGACATTTTTTGACACACCAAGGGATGTGAATGTAAAGCGAGAGTGGGGGTGGCATGGCGAGTCTTGATGTTTGACTCATAGAAGACTTATTTATTTTTTAAGTATGGATTAATAAGATCATCAACCATTTGATGAAGCGCTTCTTTCATTTGCTTTTCAGAGACTTCCATTAAAAGACCATCTTCAATAGCGTCTTGAGAAAGCTGCTTTAATTCATCAAAGTTTTCTTTCATGACTTTAATTTTTTCTGTACATGACACGACGGATTTATCGTCACGAATCCAAGTAGGCCATTTATTTTTTAATTTATCCATAAATCTGATTCAGTTTTAATTTAAGTTTATGTAACGCTTGTCCGCGATGACTAATTCGATTTTTGACGTCTGATGGTAATTCTGCCACAGCTTTTTCAGTCATATGATCTAAAAATAAGGGGTCATAACCAAACCCACCAGAGCCTCTGGGGGATTTTAAAATCTCCCCATGCCATGTTCCTTCAACAACAATAGGTTCAGGATCAAATTCATGTTTTACAAAGACAATGACACAAGTGTAATGTGCTTTTCGATTCGATTCGTTTTCTAAACTTTTTAAAAGTTTTTCATTATTTTTTTGATCTGATGAAGGTTCACCTGCGAATCGGGCCGATAAGACACCAGGTTTGCCGTCCAAGACATCCACGCAAATACCTGAATCATCTGCAATGGCAGGTAATTTAGACAAGCGACTTGCATGTCTTGCTTTAACAAGTGCATTCTCAAGGAATGTATAAAAAGGCTCTTCAGCGGCATCAATTTTAAAATGTGATTGAGGAAGTATCTCAACGTTCATATCTTCTAAGATCGATTGAATTTCGATGAGTTTTTTGGCATTGCTTGTTGCAATGACGATTTGATTCTTCATGAAATTACTTTAAAACATTTTTTTGTAATTGAATGAGCTCTTTAATGCCTTGTGCAGCAAGGTCAGACATCTGGTCCATCATTTCACGCGAAAAAGGTGTTCCTTCTGCGGTACCTTGAATTTCCACAAAACCTCCTGAGCCCGTCATGACAATATTCATGTCTGTGTCACAACTTGAATCTTCACTGTAATCCAAATCTAATAGTGGGTTTCCTTCGCGGAGCCCTACAGAGATGGCTGCCACAGAATCAATGAGCGGCGATTCTGAAATGAGTTTTTTATCCATCAGATGTTTAATAGCATCATGTACCGCGACATAAGCACCTGTAATGCTAGCTGTGCGTGTGCCACCATCGGCTTGAATGACGTCGCAATCAATTTGAATGGTGCGTTCACCCAGTTTTTTTAAATCAATAATCGCGCGCAAGCTACGCCCAATAAGACGTTGTATTTCTTGCGTCCGACCAGATTGTTTTCCGCGTGCCGCCTCTCTATCCATTCTCGATCCTGTCGATCGTGGGAGCATGCCATATTCAGCCGTAATCCAACCTTGACTCTGACCCTTTAAAAAAGAAGGTACTTTTTCATCAATACTTGCAGTGCAAAGCACATGTGTGTCACCGAATTTAATCAAGACGGAGCCTTCTGCATGTTTTGTGTAATGCCTAATAATTTCAACCGGTCTTAATTGGTTGTGAGCGCGTTGATTTAATCTCATAGTCTTCTTCCTCGATAGAAGTCGTCATTATAAGCTAGCTTTAATTGATTGATATCTTGTCATTTAAAGGTTTTAGTCGCAAATGCAACTATAGATTGATAAAATGACATTTAAACATCGTATTGGATACCTTATGGCTTTAAGTATGACCGGTTTTTCCTTTAAAGAAGCAGATACGCAGCAAGGTATCCTGCTCCTTGAATTTCGGTCTTTAAATAATCGATATCTAGAACTCCAGGTTAAATTGGATGAATCTTTAAGATCTTTCGAGCCTATGATTCGAGATCTGATATCAGCCGAAATTAAAAGAGGTAAAGTAGATTGCAGAATCTATTTCAAATCTAAAACACATGCACTTGATGTTAAAAATGTAGATCCAGCGAAGTTAAAACAACTCGCTAGCTCAGTCGATGAAATTGCAAAACATTTCTCCCATGTACAACCGATTAATGCCCTCGACATCTTAAAAACGAGTGAAATCATGCACGACCAATCCGTGGACATGAATATGCTCGAACAAGATCTTAAAAAAAATCTCAAAGAAGCCTTATTAGAAATTCAATTATCTAAAGCGCGTGAAGGTGAAAAATTACAAAAGATTTTATTGGATAAATTAAAAGATATTGAGGTACTCGTAGGCGAAGCTAAAAAAATCCTACCCATTTTAATCAAAGATTATCAAACTAAGATTGAAGATAAATTTAAGCAAGCTTTGATCGCGATCGATGATGATCGATTGAAGCAAGAGTTTCTTATCTTTATTCAAAAGATGGATATTGATGAAGAGCTTAATAGAATTACATCCCATATTGATGAAGTTAGACGTTTACTTAAAACTGATGGGGCCATTGGTAAAAAACTAGACTTTATGATGCAAGAACTAAATCGTGAGGCGAATACTTTAGGTTCGAAATCCATTTCACCTAAAACGTCACAAATATCAGTGGATTTAAAAGTTTTGATTGAGCAAATGCGCGAACAAATTCAGAATATTGAATAATAACGACTAAAGAATATCTATGAGCCAAGCCCATTTATTTATTATTGCAGCAGCTTCCGGTGCCGGTAAGACGACACTTGTAAAAGCCCTATTAAATAAAGACAGAGATCTTCAAGCTTCTGTGTCTCACACAACCCGTAAACCTCGGCCAGGTGAAGTAGATGGTGTGGATTATCATTTTGTTGATGAAGTAACCTTTATAGATTTGAAGAAGAAAGGTGAATTTTTAGAATCTGCCGAATGCCATGGTGGTATGTATGGCACAAGTAAAAAATCAGTGCAGTCCATTCTCGATCAAAAAAAAGATGTGATTCTAGAAATCGATTGGCAAGGCGCCCAGGCTCTCAAAGCCCAATTTAAGGAGGCTGTATCAATTTTTGTATTGCCACCTTCTGTTGAAACGCTTGCAGAAAGATTAAATAACCGCGGACATGATAGTGAAGAAACGATTGCAATGAGACTTGCGGCTGCGCGAGAAGAGATGAGCCATGTAGATGAGTTCGATTATGTTACAATCAATGATGACTTTGAAGTAGCGCTCCACGATCTTATGGCTATTATTCGATCCACTCGATTAATGTGTCATATTCAGCTTACACGACATAGCCACTTAATTAAAAACTTGACTTGAAATTTGGAGAAATAACATGGCACGAATTACAGTAGATGATTGTTTAGAGATGATTCCTAATCGCTTTAAACTTACTTTAGCTGCCGCTTACCGCGCAAGACAATTAGCTAATGGTGCTGAAGCTTTAGTAAGCACGCATGGCTTAAGAGACAAGCCTACGGTATTAGCATTAAGAGAAATCGCAGCAGGTAAAGTTGGTCTTGATATCTTAAATAGAAAAACAACATACTAAATTTCTTAAATAGGGCTTAAAGCCCCCTCAAGAGAAAAAGACCATGGCTAGTACCGCTCATTTTAATAAAGCGGATGCTCAAAAAACACCGCCACTTCCGTTACTGCCTGTCGATAACGAAGCGTCGGAACTCACAATCCTCCTTAAGACTTATTTAAAAACGAAAGATATCCAGAAGATATGGGATGCCTATCGATTTAGTGAAGAAGCACATCACGGCCAATCCAGAAGAAGTGGTGAGCCGTACATTGTGCACCCTGTTGCTGTAGCATGTACTTTAGCTAAGCTTCATCTTGATGCCCCTACAATTCTTGCAGCCCTTCTTCATGATGTTGTTGAAGATACAACCATTACCAATAAAGAAATTGAAAAAAAATTTGGCAAACAAGTCTCTGTATTAGTCGACGGTTTATCTAAGCTCGACAAAATTGAATTTCAAGATGCGACAGAAGCGCAAGCCGAAAATTTTAGAAAAATGTTACTGGCAATGTCAAATGACGTTCGTGTTATTTTAGTAAAGTTAGCTGATCGTCTTCATAATATGCAAACGTTAGATGTTTTAAGACCTGAAAAACAAAAACGTATCGCGCAAGAAACTCATGATATTTATGCACCTATTGCAAATCGATTAGGTTTAAATGCCATTTATCAAGAGCTTGAAGATTTAAGTTTTAAACACCTCTACCCCATGCGCTATCGTGCGATTCAAAAAGCTATGAAAGCTTCTCGAGGCAATCGTCGCGAAGTCGTTGAGAAAATTACGGCAGCTATCCAACAAAAATTAACTGAGATGAAAATGGATGCAGAAGTCTCAGGGCGAGAAAAAAATACTTATAGTATTTATAAAAAGATGAGCGAAAAAAGCATGTCTTTTGCACAAATCAACGACATCTATGCCTTTAGGATTATTGTGAAAGAAGCGAATGATGCTTATTCTGCATTAGGCGCATTACATAGCTTATATAAACCTCTTCCAGGGAAATTCAAAGATTACATTGCCATTCCAAAAGCTAATGGTTATCAATCTCTTCATACAAGTTTATTTGGACCTTTCGGCACCCCTATTGAAGTGCAAATTCGTAGTGAAAAAATGCACAAACTTGCAGAAGCAGGCGTCGCAGCGCATTGGCTTTATAAAACGAAAGACGCACACCTTACTGAACTTCAACAGCAAACGCATCAGTGGTTAAAACGTCTTTTAGAGATTCAATCAGATAGCGCTGATTCACTCGAATTCTTAGAGCATTTAAAAGTTGATCTTTTCCCTGACGAAGTTTATGTGTTCACCCCCAAAGGAAAAATTCTAGCATTGCCAAAAGGTTCAACAGCAGTTGACTTTGCATACGCGGTGCATAGTGATGTAGGTAATTGTTGCGTGGCTGCAAAATACAATCAAGAACTTGTCCCTCTTCGTGCCGAAGTCCATAACGGCGATCACATAGAAATTATTACAGCCCCTCTAGCTAAACCTAATCCTGCATGGCTTAATTTTGTGATTACAGGAAAAGCAAGATCACACATTAGACAATATTTAAAATCGATTGAATCAGAAGAGTCTTCGAGACTTGGCGAAGGTATGCTTAATCAAGCACTCAAGGCCCTTCATATCAGCCCGTCATCGATCAAAGAATCTCATTGGAAAAAATTAATCAGTGATTATGGCGTTAAAACCAAAGAAGAGATTTTGGCTGAAATTGGTTTAGGAAAGCGTATGAACGTGATGGTGGCTCATCAATTGATTAGTTTTATGGATGGGGTGAGCCATGTTAAAGGCAAACATAAGCAATTGGACGTCATCACCATTAAAGGTTCTGAGAGTATGGCGATTCAATTGGCAATATGTTGTCATCCAATTCCAGGCGATCCTATTTTAGGATTTATTAACAAAGACAAAGGGCTTGTTGTTCACACGCATGATTGCTTAGCGATTCGTAAATTCAAACTTGATCCTGATAAATGGCTTGATGTTGAATGGGATCCAAATCCAGATCGATTATTTAAAGTCAATTTACAAATTATGGTATTAAATGAGCGCGGCATGCTCGCTAAAATTTCATCCGTGATTGCAGAATCAGATTCAAATATCGATAATGTGAATGTTGAAGAATCCGATGGTGGACACTTTGTAAATGTTAACTTTATTGTGCAGGTTCACAACCGTATTCATTTGGCAGATCTCATGCGAAACTTAAGAAAGATTAGTGATATTTCTAGAATTAGCCGCGTCAAGATGAAAACCTTTTAAGCAACTTATTAAAAAAGAAAGACTTAAGAAATGACAAAAGAAATTATTCAAACTACAAATGCCCCAGAGGCGATTGGTACATATTCTCAAGCTGTCAAAACAGGCAATACTATCTACTTGTCAGGGCAAATTGCACTCGATCCCCAGTCTATGAAGTTAGTTGAGGGCATTGAGGCACAAATTCATCAGGTGTTTAAGAATTTAAAATCAGTCGTTGAAGCTTCTGGTGCTCAATTAAGTGACATCGTTAAAATAAATATATATTTAACAGATTTGTCGCATTTTGCTTTGGTCAATACCATCATGGGCGAATATTTTACGAAACCCTACCCAGCAAGAGCTGCGGTAGGTGTTGCATCGCTTCCTAGAAATGCACTTATTGAAGCTGATGGTGTTGTTGTTATTTAAATTATTTCTATTTAAGAGTATTTCAATCTGACTTCTCTAGCCGAGCTTAAGCTTTTTACCCCTTCAGTATTAAATAAGCTCAAAAAATTGGGTATTGAAGATGTATTTAGTTTAGCTATGCATCTTCCAATTCGTTATATCGATGAGACTATCGTGACACCTATTCGTGATATTCAAATGGGTGAGCTATCTCAAATAGAAGCAGAAGTCATCAGAGCTGAAATTATTTATAAGCCCAAAAAAATGCTTATCGTACAAGTTAAAGATGCATCTAGTAGTTTGCAGCTTAGATTTTTACATTTTTATCCAAGCCAAATGAAAATGTTTGAACCAGGGTCTCGTATTCGTATTTTAGGAGAGGCTCGACAAAATTTATTTGCATTCGAGATGATTCATCCACAATGTAAATTAATCAGAGACAGCGATGTCTTGCCTCAGTCATTAACGCCTATTTATTCATTAGTTGCAGGTGTGGGACAAAAAACAGTCAAAGATGCGATTGATAAGTTGTTTCATCACTTTGATTTAAAAACTTATTTAAAAGATTTATTTTTACCATCCATTTATGAGAAATTACACTTACCAAATCTTTATGAAAGTTTAGAATGTATTCACCATCCAAAAGATTTTAAAGAAGTTGTAAGCCATGAGGCTTTTACAAGCAAGCCTTATCAAAGAATTATCTTTGATGAATTTTTAGCGCAACAATTATCATTAAGATCTAATTATTTGATAAGACGAGCACTTTCAGCTATGCCATTAAAAGCCAAAAATAAACTCACGACTATTTTTATGGATAAGCTCGAATTTGATTTAACTGATGCGCAGAAAAAAGTCATTCAAGAAATTAAAAATGATCTTGAAAGAAATTATCCGATGCAAAGGCTATTACAGGGTGACGTAGGCAGTGGTAAAACAGTAGTAGCAACAATCGCTGCTCTTCAAGTTATTGAGAATGGAAGTCAGGTTGCTTTTATGGCGCCTACTGAAATTTTAGCGGAACAACACTATCGTAAACTTTACGAGTGGCTTACTCCTTTAGACATAGAGGTCGCATGGCTAACAGGCAGTCAGTCCAAAAAAGATCGTGAGATTTCATTAAAAATGACGCAATCCGGTGAAGCGCATATTGTAGTGGGCACGCATGCACTTTTTCAAGAGCACGTCATCTTTAATAAATTAGGTTTAAGTATTATTGATGAACAGCATCGATTTGGTGTTGAGCAAAGATTGGCGTTACGAAAAAAAGGTCAATTAGATAAAGCAAATGAACCTCATCAATTGATGATGAGTGCTACACCAATTCCTAGAACACTTTCTATGAGTTATTTTGCAGATCTTGATGTGTCTATTATTGATGAATTGCCTAAAGGCCGAGAAGCGATTGTGACAAAACTTTTTTCAGAAGATCGACGCGATGAAATTTTAAAAAGAGTGCATGAGGTATGTCATACAGGCGCTCAAGTTTACTGGGTATGCCCTTTGATTGAAGAAAGTGAAGTATTGCAACTTCAAACCGCAGAAGAAACATATTTAAATATGCAGTCTCATTTTCAAGATTTGAAAGTGGGCCTGGTCCACGGGCGAATGAAGTCATCAGAAAAACAAAAAGTCATGTCTGATTTTGTGAAGGGCGATATTCAATTATTGGTAGCGACTACAGTGATTGAAGTAGGTGTTGATGTGCCCAATGCCACATTAATGGTGATTGAAAACGCAGAGCGCATGGGTCTTTCGCAATTACATCAGCTTCGAGGTCGTGTGGGACGTGGCTCACTAAAAAGTACATGTATATTATTATTTCAAAAAAAATTATCAGAGCTTGCACGACAAAGACTTAAAGTGATTTTTGAAAATACGGATGGATTCATCATTGCCCAAGAAGATTTAAATATAAGAGGGCCTGGAGAGTTTTTAGGGGTGCGTCAAAGTGGCGTGCCTATGTTACGTATTGCAAATCTTAATCGTGATTTTAAATTATTAGAAGAAGCCAAAACGATGGCTGATCAATTATTAGAAGATTATCCAGAGGCATCTCATCTTCATTTAAAGCGCTGGCTGAGTCATGCGAATGAAAGGGTGAAGGTATAAAATGGTTTGGTTAAAATCACCCACAGTTGAAGGTAACGAATTTTCATGGTTGACAGAAGAAGGTTCTTTAACAGAACGATTACAAAAAGAATTTAATGATGTCAAAGTTGATGTCGTTTATGAAGGTGCAGCTTTAGAAAAAACAACAGATTATATTCGTGAAGTATTAATCAAAAGTCATGGTGAACCTATGATTTTTGCAAGAACACAATTAAAAGTAAGTCATCTCGGTGATGCCTGGATATGTTTAAAAACACTTGGCCAACAATCACTTGCTAATATTTTATTCAAAGACTCTGATATTTCTAGACTTTCACTTTTATATCGAATCTGTGAGCCAGGAGATATTTTATATACATATATAAAATCGCTTGGATATGTTGATAAAGAGATTTTATGGGTGCGCCAAGCAGAATGGGAAAGGCACGGAAAGAGTATTTTGCTAACCGAAGTATTTTTACCAAATCTTTTCAATCAACTATGAAGTTGATGTGAGTCTAATGATTTAAGTTATAATTTTTCTTTAAATTTTTTCAAAGTATTTTTCCAAAAATCGTGAGCTTGTCTAGAAAACTCCCTTTTTATTTTGATTTGCCCAAAGCTATTGCGATCTCAATGGCGATTCATATCATTTTAATGATAGGTTTGCCTGAACTTAATAAACCACTATTAATACCTCAAGAGATGAGCGTGACAATTTCAAGTTCACCTATCCAAAAACCAATCGAAAAAATTGAAACGCCTGAGCCCGTTAAAAAAGTTGAGCCTATTCAGAAAAAAATTACACCGATCATCGATAAAAATGCAATATCAGTTGCGCAACCAACACCGAAAGAAGTGGCTCCAGCTCCACCAGCAGAAACTGTTTCAAAAATACCTAATATTGTGCCTCAAGAGCAATTAACTCAGCATTTAGAAAGTTATAGTAGCCTTCTTGCAAATGCGATAGCAAAATATAAGCAATACCCTAAAATCGCTCAAATGCGCGGCTGGCAAGGGACCGTCATTGCAGACCTTGAGATTGATAGCAAAGGCACTGTGATTAGTATTAAGATTAAAAAAAGTAGTACATATGAAGTTTTAGATAATGAAGCACTCGAGATGATTAGAAAGGCTTCCCCATTTCCAGCGCCACCCGAAAGTCTCCGGGGCAAAAATTTTAACGTGCTTGTCCCTATTTCATTCAAACTCGAATAGTCGGATTAAATTTAGAGATGCATCTTTATATTCGTCTTATGCGTCTTGATAAACCCATTGGTATTTTTTTATTGCTATGGCCAACTTTATGGGGGCTTTTCATTGCTGCAGATGGGTATCCAAGTATTCAACACCTCATTATTTTTATTTTAGGCACAGTATTTATGCGTTCAGCTGGCTGTGTAGCCAATGATATTCTGGATCGTAGATTTGATTCTTCAGTTACACGAACAAAGTTACGCCCACTCGCTAATCAATCAATCCCAGTTAAAAATGCATTTTTTTTATTGATCACTTTGTTATTAGGTGCGTTCATATGCGTTTTATTTTTAAATGAAAATGCATTTTACTTTTCATTAGTCGCTCTATTTTTGGCGCTCACTTATCCATTAACAAAAAGATTTTTTGTGATGCCACAAGCCTATTTGGGTTTAAGTTTTGGTATGGGCATTCCTATGGCTTTTGTTGCAAATAATATTTCCTTATCTTTGACAGCATGGTTGCTATTTTTAGCCAATGTATTTTGGGCGATTGCTTACGACACGCTTTATGCGGTGACGGATAAAAATGATGATTTAAAAATTGGCATTCGATCTTCAGCTATTTGGTTTGGAGCTTATGTGAAAGAAGCCATCATGTTCTGTTATACCTGTATGATGGGATGCTTGATTTGGGTGGGACAGTTAGAAAATTTTGGCTGGCCTTTTTATGGGTTTTTGATGGTGAGCCTCATTTTTATTGGGCTTCTTTATCGTCAAATCCTGACACTTAATCCAAAAGCCTGTTTTGATGCATTTTTAAGCAATAACTATCTAGGTGCGTTTGTCTTTTTAGGGATATTTTTTCACTATCTTCATGTGAACTAAATCATTAATAAAATTGACAAAACAGGCACTTTTGGCATAGAATTCACCTCTTTTTTTAAATTTATAGCGCAAAAGTTGGTATTGAAATGAAGACATTTTCAGCAAAATCCCATGAAGTAAAACACGATTGGTTCGTTGTAGACGGAACTGACGCAGTATTGGGTAGATTAGCAAGTGCGATTGCACATCGATTACGTGGCAAACATAAAGCCATTTATACGCCGCACGTAGATACGGGTGATTACATTGTTGTGATCAACGCGGAAAAGATTAAAGTAACGGGTAATAAAGGTGACGGAAAACTTTACCATCGCCATTCAGGTTATCCAGGCGGCATTTCAACAACGAACTTCTCTAAGATGCAAGACCGTTTTCCAGGCCGCGCTTTAGAAAAGGCAGTGAAAGGAATGTTACCAAAAGGACCTTTGGGTTATGCCATGATTAAAAAGATGAAAGTCTATACAGGCCCAACCCATGATCATGTGGCACAACAACCACAACCATTAAGCATATAGTTAAGGAAACACTATGATAGGTAAATACAATTACGGAACAGGTCGCAGAAAGAGCTCAGTAGCTCGCGTGTTCATGAAGCCAGGTAAAGGCGTAATCACTGTGAACGACAAACCTGCGGATGAATATTTTTCACGTTATACCTCCCGTATGATTTTTCGCCAACCACTCGACTTAACCAACACGTTAAGCACATTTGATATCAATGTGAACGTTATTGGTGGCGGTGAATCTGGTCAAGCAGGTGCCGTGCGTCATGGCATTACACGTGCGTTGATTGACTATGATACAAATTTAAAAAGTACGCTTTCGCAAGCTGGCTTTGTAACACGTGATGCACGCGAAGTTGAGCGTAAAAAAGTGGGTCTTCGAAAAGCTCGTAGACGTAAACAATTCTCGAAACGTTAATTGTTTCAAGTTCCAAAGAGCAAAAAGGCCGCTTTCAAGCGGCTTTTTTGTTATATAGAGTTAAATAAATTTTGTTAGTATGGTTTTTAAGGATTAAAACTTCTTTTAAATTAAAGGTGCCAAGTGATGAGTAATAAGTCCAAGATTAAAGTAGGCGTGGTCGGTGCAACTGGTTATACCGGCGTTGAGCTATTAAGAATTCTAGTCAAACATCCTCATGTGACAATTCAGGCTGTGACGTCCAGAGCAGAGGCTGGTTTATCGATTGCGACCTTATTTCCAAGCTTGAGAGGTCTCATTGATCTTAAATTTGAAGATCCGAAGGCAGCTAATTTAACGAATTGTGACCTCGTTTTTTTTGCAACGCCTAATGGTATTGCCATGCAAGAAGTACCAGCACTTCTTAAAGCTGGGGTAAAAGTGATCGATTTGGCAGCTGATTTTAGGCTAAAAGACGCTAACGTCTGGGAAAAGTGGTATAACATGCCGCATTCATGTAGCGATCTACTTAAAGAAGCTGTTTACGGCCTACCGGAGATGAATAGAGAAAAGATTAAAAAGGCATCACTTGTCGCTAATCCGGGCTGTTATCCCACAGCCATTCAATTGGGATTTATCCCATTAATTGAATCAGGCGTGATTGATCTTGATGATTTAATTGCAGATGCGAAATCAGGCGTATCTGGAGCTGGCAGAAAAGCTGAAGTCCATGCATTGATGGCGGAAGCTTCTGATAACTTTAAGGCATACGGAGTAGAGGGGCATAGACATTTACCCGAAATCACGCAAGGACTCAGCAGTGTTGCGAATCAAGCAGTGCATTTAACTTTTGTACCTCATTTAACGCCTATGATTAGAGGTATTCACGCGACACTTTATGCAACGCTTACTAAAAAAACAGATATACAAGCACTTTTTGAATCAAGATATAAAAACGAGTCTTTTGTAGACGTTATGCCAAAAGGGTCTCATCCAGAAACAAGATCTGTAAGAGGCTCAAATCAATGTCGCATTAGTATCCATCAGCCGCAAGGAAGCCATAAGGTTGTGATTTTATCTGTCATTGATAATCTCGTGAAAGGCGCGGCAGGACAGGCTGTTCAGAACATGAATCTAATGTTTGATTTTCCAGAGATTTCTGGACTTGATCTTGTGCCCTTGATGCCATAAAGTGTTGTTTCTATGAGAAAAGTTAAGCGAACCTATACCAAATATTTTGGTATCACCCGTCGAAGAATGCGTATTAAAACAGGCGCTTCTTGGCACACCTATTTGATGATTGCAGCATTCTCATTTATAGGCGGCGCAGGATTTACTTATTGGGAGTTAAATGGCGGTTCAGTGATTGGCTTTATTTCAAAAATTGAAGCATTAGAAGCTGAGAATCAGTCCATACAAGGCCAGTTGTTACAACAAAAAATTGAGATCCAGCTCAAATCGATTTCAGGCGATAAAGTTTCAGGCGATATTTCTAAGCTTCAAGAAGAAAACAATAAGCTAAAAGAAGACATTCTTTTTTACGAAAAAATTGTAGGCAAGAAACGATAAAGGATATTTCATGTTTTTTAATAAAAAAAATAAAGCGCGTACGATTGATACACTTATTGATAAAGACATTTCGGTACGCGGCAATGTGACGTATTCAGGTGGTATTCGTGTGGATGGTTCAATTCAAGGCAACCTCACTGAACTTCCAGGCACAGCAGGTACTCTTATTATGGGTAATAAAAGCCGCATTAAGGGAAATATTTCTGCACATACGGCAATTATTGGCGGAGACGTGAACGGTAATATTATATGTGCTGAATATTTAGAGCTTCATGCTAATGCTAGAATCATGGGTGATATCGAATATAAGGTGATAGAAATTCACGCAGGTGCTAAAGTGTATGGACGGCTTAAAGAAGTAGCTAAAGATTATCAGTCACAAAAAAAGAAATAATGAGGAGTCAATATTATGAATCAAATCGTTGAATCAAAAGAAATGGAAATGCCAACCCCACTTATTTTTACAGATAATGCTGTAAAAAAGGTGAAGGCATTGATTGAAGAAGAGGGCCAGCCAGAGCTGAAGCTTCGCGTATTTGTAAGCGGTGGCGGATGTTCAGGATTTCAATATGGATTTACATTTGAAGAAACTACAAATGAAGATGATACGCAAGTCACAAAAGATTCAGTGACTTTGCTCATTGATCCTATGAGTTTGCAATATTTAATGGGTGCTGAAATCGACTATCAAGACAGTGTTCAAGGTTCACAATTCGTTATTAAGAATCCAAACGCACAAACAACATGCGGTTGCGGTTCTTCCTTCTCAGCTTAAAACTACTTACTTTTAGGAACGTCGCGCCGAGCTTTACCTGTGTAAACTTGGCGTGGTCTGCCAATTTTATTGCCAGGCTGCCCTAACATTTCATTCCATTGAGCGACCCAGCCTGCTGTTCTTGCAAGCGCAAATACGGCAGTAAACATCGAATTAGGAATACCCATAGCCCGCATCACAATGCCAGAATAAAAATCCACATTCGGATAAAGTTTTTTCTCAATGAAGTATTCATCCTCAAGTGCAATTTGTTCTAACTTCATTGCAAGCTTGAAAATAGGATCATCTTTTAAACCAAGTTCATTTAGCACTTCATGGCAGGTTTTGCGCATGATTTCTGCACGAGGATCTTTGTTGCGATAAATGCGATGGCCAAACCCCATCATACGGAATGAGTCATCTTTATCTTTTGCACGTTTGATGAATGCACCAATACGACTTTCATCTTCAATTTCTTCGAGCATTTTCAAAGTAGCTTCATTTGCGCCACCGTGCGCTGGACCCCAAAGAGATGCAATACCTGCAGCGATACATGCGAAAGGATTAGCCCCTGAAGAACCCGCGAGTCTTACTGTGGAAGTTGATGCATTTTGTTCATGGTCTGCATGAAGAATTAAAATGCGCTCAAAAGCTTTAGCAAGTACTGGATTAATTTTGTATTCTTCACATGGCGTTGCAAACATCATGTGCATAAAATTCTCTGCATAACTTAAATGATTTTGCGGGTAGGTAAATGGTTGTCCTGAACGATATTTGAAACTCCATGCTGCTATCGTAGGAACCTTTGCTAATAATTGGTGCGCCGCAATTAAACGATGCTTAGCGTCCGAGACATCCATACTGTCATTATAGAATGCAGACATAGAGCCTACGACACCGACCATGACTGCCATAGGATGCGCATCACGTCTAAACCCACGAAAAATATTATTGAGTTGATCGTGGAGCATTGTATGGCGTGTAATGGTGGTCGAAAATGTTTCTTTTTCTTGAGGCTTTGGCAATTCACCGTGCATCAAGAGATAAGCTACATCTAAAAAATCATAATGTTCTGCAAGTTGTTCAATAGGATAGCCACGATAAAGAAGAAGGCCTTTTTCGCCATCAATAAAAGTGATTTCAGAGCTACACGAAGCCGTCGACATAAAACCAGGGTCATAACTAAATACTTGATGAGTCCCTAATTGACGAATATCAATCGCATCGTTACCCATAGTACTTTTTACCAAAGGCAATTCTATGGATGTTGATTCTTGATCGAAGTTTAATATGACTTTAGTTGATTTCATTTTTGAAAAATAAAATTAATTATTAATGAATTATAACTTCTCAGAACACTTTTGCTAGCGCTATCTTTATGTGGGATAAAGCGCACCTAAAATGCGCAAGCCTTTAGCGCCAGTAACTTGAGGTAAGTTACCTGGTTTTGAAAACAGTGTTTGTTTCGCAAGCCATGCAAATGCCGCGGCCTCTACATGTTGTGTCGATAGGCCAAGAGTATCCGTGAGTTGAATTTTTACTTGAGGCATTAATGACTTTAATCGCTCAACTAAGAAACTATTTAAAGCACCACCACCACAGAGATAAATTTCTGAGATATTTGCGTGATGTGTTTTTATGGCGTTTGAAATACTCAATGCGGTTAGTTCTAATAGCGTTCTTTGGATATCTTGAATGGAGTAAGATTTTTGTAAGTGTTTATTGAGCCAAGCTTCATTAAAGTGATCACGACCTGTGCTTTTAGGTGCAGTTTTTTCAAAGTAAGTATCATTAAAAAATGCATCAAGGAGCGTTTGAATAAGCTGACCTTCCCTTGCCCAAGAACCATCTTCATCAAATGCTTTATTAAGATGCGTTTGACTCCAGTGATCTAATAAAATATTGCCAGGCCCACTATCAAAGCCTGATGTGGAAGTTTCGGGATTTAATATGGTGATATTCGCAATCCCACCGATATTTACAATCGCGCGATGAATCGTTGGGTGCGAAAAAATTTCTTTATGAAATGCGGGTACTAAGGGAGCGCCTTGTCCCCCTGCTGCAATATCTCGGCTTCGAAAATCCGCAATCACATTGATATGGCAAAGCTCAGCTAACAGCGCAGGATTTCCAATTTGTAAGGTGAAGCCTTTTTGTGGCTGATGGCGAATGGTTTGTCCATGAAACCCAATCGCTTTGATATCTTTGGATGAAGTACCTGTTTTTTTAAGCAAAGCTTCAATAGCTTGATAGGCTTTTTGGCTCACTATATTGCCTGCAATGAGGCTATCTTCGAGCTCATTGGTATATGGCAAATGAAGCCCTAGAAGGCTTTTTTTCAATGTATCTTCGTAGGCGACATAACTATGACCCATCATTTTGATGTCTTGAGGTGAGTCACCAAAACTAACAAGCACAGCATCCATCCCATCAAGGCTGGTGCCAGACATAAGACCTATAAATAATTCATTCATGTGTAGGATTGTAAATGGTTTATTTCCGCTATTTTCCATATTGGTAAAATAATTTAGGCTAAAATGATGGCAATCATTAAACTTCAATAAAACCATTCGGAAATATTTGTGGCTACTGAAATCAATCAAGCGTTAGCACTCATTAAACGAGGCGCCGAAGAAATTCTTCTAGAAGAAGAGCTTCTCGAAAAACTTAAAAAAGGTCAGCCTTTAAGAGTGAAGGCGGGCTTTGATCCTACAGCCCCTGATCTTCATTTAGGCCATACCGTTTTATTAAATAAACTCAGACAATTTCAGGACTTAGGCCATCACGTTTTATTTTTAATTGGTGACTTCACGGGCATGATTGGTGACCCGACAGGCAAAAGTGCAACACGCCCTCCTTTGTCTCAAGATGAAGTGAAAAAAAATGCTGAGAGCTATGCTGAGCAAGTTTTTAAAATATTAAAGCGCGATCAAACCGAGGTCGTTTTTAATTCAAAGTGGCTGACTGATTTAGGTGCAGCCGGCATGCTCAAATTAGCTGCAAGTCATACCGTTGCTCGTATGTTAGAGCGCGATGATTTTAGTAAGCGATATAAAAACAATCAACCTATCGCTATCCATGAATTTCTTTACCCTCTACTTCAGGGCTATGACTCTGTCGCATTGAAAGCAGACGTGGAGTTAGGCGGTACTGATCAAAAATTTAATTTATTAATGGGGCGGGAGTTACAAAAGCAATCAGGTCAATCTCCTCAGTGTGTGATTACCATGCCCCTTCTCGAAGGCTTGGATGGCGTTCAAAAAATGTCTAAATCGCTGGGTAATTACATCGGAATTAATGAAGCGCCTGAAATAATTTTCGCAAAAATTATGTCCATTTCAGATGAATTAATGTGGCGATATATTGAGCTACTTTCTTTTACATCAATGGATGAGATTGCTGAATGGAAAGCGAATGTCAAAGCAGGCCAAAATCCTCGCGATATTAAAGTCACTTTTGCTCAAGAAATTGTAGCGCGCTTTCATTCAAAAGAGGCGGCTATTGAGGCCTTAGAAAATTTTCAGACACGCTCTAAAGGAGGCATTCCAGACAATGTCCCTGAGGTAAATATTACGATTCAAGCAGATACGATTGGCATTTTGCAGCTTCTTAAAGAGGCCTCGCTTGTGGCGAGTACATCAGAAGCTATGCGCCTCATCGAGGGCGGCGGTATCAAAATTGACGGAGAGCGTCTTGAAGATGGTAAAAAAATGATTTCTAAAAATAGTGAATTTGTGGCCCAGGTGGGCAAGCGAAAATTCGCGAAGATTAAAGTTCTTTAATGTGATGGATCATATTGATTTTGAATGAAGTTTTGATTTCAATTATCTGAATTTATTGATATAATTCGGCATGAAAATATTGATGGGCTTTAAGCCCATTTTTTGTTTCTGCAACTTGGGGAATTTTAGGAAATCAGCCTTGTAAGATGGAAAAGCTTGAAACATTAATTGAAAAAACCGTTCAGCAGCTCGGCTATGAATTGGTAGATTTGGAGATTTCAAATCGAGGAAAGCTTTTGCGTGTTTATATTGATAAGCCTGATTCAGTGACGATTGATGATTGCACTTTAGTGAGCAACCATTTAGGTCACGTTCTTACCGTAGAGCAGGATTTAGATTACGACCGACTAGAGGTGTCATCCCCTGGTATGGATCGCGTGTTAAAGAAATTAGCTGATTTTGAACGCTTTAAAGGTGAGCGAGCTTCTGTGAAGCTGAGAATGCCTTTAGATGCGCGTAAAAATTTTTTAGGCACGATTGATGGAACAGAAAAAGATACTGTTCTTTTATTGTGCGAGGGTGAGCTCTATCGCTTCGCTTTATCCAATATTGATAAAGCTCGATTGAGCCCAGAATTTAAACGTTAGAAAATGAGTTGCGGAGATTGAAATGAGTCGCGAGATTTTATTGTTAGTAGATGCTTTAGCCCATGAAAAAAATGTGAACAAAGATGTGGTCTTTGAGGCGCTTGAATCAGCCTTGGCTTCAGCTACAAAGAAAAAAAATACAGAAGATATTGATGTGCGCGTAGAAATCGATCGTGACACAGGCGAATATAAATCTTTTAGACGTTGGACGTTTTTAAATGATGAGCTCATTGAAAATGAAGATGCTCAAATTTCTCTTTTAGATCCTCGCGCTGAAGGCAAAGCTGAAAACGATACGATTGAAGTTCCTCTCGAATCGATTGAGTTTGGACGAATTGGTGCACAAGCTGCAAAACAAGTCATCTTGCAAAAAGTACGCGAAGCTGAAAGAGAACAAATTTTAGAAGATTTCTTAGGTCGCAATGAAAAATTAGTGACTGGTGTGATCAAACGCATGGATCGAGGTAATGGCATCATTGAAGTGGGTCGTATTGAAGCGGTACTTCCTCGCGATCAAATGATTCCTAAAGAAAATTTACGTATCGGCGACCGTGTGAGAGCTTATCTGACAAGCGTTGAGAGAAGTCATCGCGGACCACAGCTTATTTTATCTAGAACAGCACCTGAATTTCTTGTGCGTTTATTTGAACTTGAAGTGCCAGAAATTGAAGAGGGATTATTAGAAATCAAATCTGCATCTCGTGATCCAGGATTGCGTTCAAAAATTGCTGTGAAAGCAAACGATCAAAGAATTGATCCAGTAGGCACTTGTGTGGGCATGCGAGGATCAAGAGTTCAAGCAGTGACAGGCGAGCTTGCAGGAGAGCGAGTGGATATTGTTTTATGGTCCATGGAGCCAGCACAGTTTGTCATCAATGCGATGGCGCCGGCTGAAGTCTCAAGTATTGTGGTTGATGAAGAAAAACACAGTATGGATGTTGTGGTGAATGAAGAAAATTTAGCGCAAGCGATTGGGCGAAATGGACAAAACGTTCGTCTTGCGTCTGAGCTCACAGGTTGGAATATCAATATTCTGACAGAAGAAGAATCTTCTAAGAAAAATGAAGAAGAATATGCAAGTACGAGCCAATTATTTATGGCGAAACTTGATGTGGATGAAGATGTGGCTGACATTCTTGTACAAGAAGGATTTAGTACGCTAGAAGAAATTGCTTATGTGCCATTACAAGAGATGGTGGAGATTGAAGCATTCGACGAAGACACAGTGAATGAACTTCGTTCGCGCGCGCGAGCGGCGCTTCTCACTGAAGCGATTGCTAAAGAAGAAAAAGTTGAAGAAGCGGCAGAAGACCTTCTCACGATGGAAGGCATGGATGACGCTACGGCTAACCTTCTGGCTTCAAAAGGTATTTCGAAAATGGAAGATCTTGCAGATCTTGCTGTAGATGAATTGGTTGAAATGACTTCAATGGATGAAGAGCGTGCGAAACAGTTAATTATGACTGCTAGAGCGCCTTGGTTTGTTTAAAGGTACATTCACCCTACGATGAATATTATGAGGTACTAAATGGGACAATCAACTGTCACTAAATTTGCTGAAGAATTAGGTTTGCCTGTTGATTTATTAATCGAACAGCTTAAAAGTGCTGGCGTCAATAAATCAGTAGCAGAAGATTCATTAAGCGAAATAGATAAATCAGCGCTTCTCGAATATCTTCGTAAAGAGCATGGCCAAACTCAAGTGCCAAAAAATAAAATCACTTTAACGCACAAACAAAATAAAGAGATTAAAAAAACGGATAGCACAGGACGTGCTCGCACCATTCAAGTTGAAGTGCGCAAAAAACGTGTTCTCGTCAGACGAGAAGATGGACAACCTGTCGATACACCAACTATTGTGGAATCTGCACCCGTTGAGACAGTCGCTAAAGCTCCAACAAGAACACACGTGCTTGGTGAGGAACAGTTATCAATTAGAGAAGATGAAGCTAAGCGACATGCAGCACTTGCAGCAGCTCAAGCCGATGATATTAGAAAAAAACAAGAAGCAGTTGCGAAAACAAATGAAGCCCCGGCAGCTAAATTAAGTGAAGGTACACTTCATCGCCCCGCTTCTAAAGCAGGGGTTAAAGTTGAGACCAAAGAAAAGCAAGTAGATAAGAGTGAAAAAGATTGGTCCGATCGTGAATTTAAAAAACGCACCCTTAAAGGTCGTGGTGACTCCAGCGCTTCTTCAGGATGGCGCTCACCTAAATCAAAATCAAAATCTCGCGAAGAGAATGAAGAGTCAACTTTTGTAGCGCCTACTGAACCGATTATTCGAGACATTCATGTGCCGGAAACGATTTCGGTTGCTGACTTAGCACATAAGATGTCAGTGAAAGCCACTGAAGTCATTAAAGTACTTATGAATATGGGCATGATGGTGACCATTAATCAAATTTTAGATCAAGACACTGGAATGATTGTAGTAGGTGAAATGGGACACACTCCCGTTGCAGCCTTAGATAACGATCCTGACGCGCTGATCGAGCAAGATTCAAACATAGAAGCTATATTCGAAACACGTCCGCCAGTGGTCACTGTCATGGGTCACGTGGATCACGGTAAAACATCATTGCTTGATTATATTAGAACGACACGTGTGGCTTCTGGTGAAGCAGGCGGCATTACACAACATATAGGTGCGTACCATGTAGAAACACCCCGCGGTATGGTGACCTTTTTAGATACACCAGGCCATGAGGCTTTCACTGCAATGCGGGCTCGCGGCGCTAAGGCTACCGACATTGTGATTCTAGTGGTAGCAGCAGATGACGGCGTGATGCCACAAACCATTGAAGCAATTCATCATGCAAAAGCAGGCAATGTGCCTCTAGTGGTTGCAATCAATAAAATTGATAAACCTGAAGCCGCGCCTGAGCGCGTAAAAATGGAACTTGTAGCGCAAGAAGTGGTGCCCGAAGATTTTGGTGGTGACACTATGTTTGTGGAAGTTTCAGCAAAATCAGGACAAGGTATCGATAAACTTCTTGAATCAGTGCTTCTTCAAGCTGAAGTGCTTGAATTAAAAGCACCTAAAAATACGCCTGCCAAAGGTATTGTCATTGAAGGCCGTTTAGATAAAGGTCGAGGCCCTGTAGCAACGATTCTTATTCAGTCAGGTACATTAAAACGTGGCGATACATTGTTAGCGGGATCAGCTTTTGGCCGTATTCGTGCGATGCTTGATGAGACGGGTAAAGAAATTAAAGAAGCAGGACCTTCTATCCCTGTTGAAGTATTAGGTTTAGCAGATGTGCCGAATGCAGGTGAAGAAGTCGTTGTGTTAAATGATGAACGCAAAGCCCGTGAAATTGCTCTATTCCGTCAAGGTAAATTTAGAGATGTGAAGTTAGCAAAACAACAAGCTGCAAAACTTGCAAATATATTTGATCAAATGGCTGAGGGTAACGTAAAAGTTTTACCGCTCATTATTAAATCTGATGTTCAAGGTTCTTACGAAGCGTTATCTACATCATTACAAAAATTATCTACTGACGAAGTTAAAGTAAATGTCATTCACATGGGTGTGGGTGCAGTGACTGAATCTGACGTGAACTTAGCGAGTGCATCGAAAGCCATTCTCATTGCATTTAATGTAAGAGCGGAAGCAGGTGCACGTAAATTAATAGATTCACTTGAAGTCGATGTGCACTATTACAGTATTATTTACGAAGCTGTCGATCAAGTGAAAGCGGCCCTTGGCGGATTATTATCGCCGGAGCAAAAAGAAAGCGTCATCGGCATGGTTGAAATTCGTGAAGTATTTAAAATTTCTAAACTGGGCTCTATTGCCGGTTGTTATGTTCAAGATGGTGTGATTCGAAGAAGCTCAATGGTGCGTGTCTTAAGAGATAATGTCGTGATTCATTCGGGCGAACTTGATTCATTAAAACGCTTCAAAGACGATGTCAAAGAAGTTAAAAATAATTTTGAGTGCGGACTCTCTATTAAAAACTTTAATGAAATTGAAGTGGGCGATATGCTCGAAGTATTTGAAGTTGTTGAGATCGCGCGTAAACTTTAACCATGGTGAATCGCTCTTATGCGAGAAGTGATCGCATTTCAGAACAAATCAAGCGCGAACTCGCAGAGCTTATTCAGTCAGAATTAAAAGATCCTGCAGTGGGAATGTTGACTATTACTGAAGTGCAAGTTACCCCTGATTTACTCCACGCTAAAATATATTTTACTTCCCCTACTAATGATCCTTTAATCATGCAAGGCCTCGATCGCTCGACAGGTTATTTACGTGCGCAATTATCAAAACGGATGGCAACACGCGGCATTCCACAACTTCATTTTGTGTATGATACGTCGATTGATGAGGGGATGAAGATTTCACAGCTCATCAAAGACGCACTGCCTCCTCAGTAATTTATTTCCATGCAAAAGAAGTCCACGAAGCGCGAGATTGATGGCGTTTTTTTACTTAATAAGCCACTTGGATTTTCATCCAATCAAGCCTTAAAAAAAATTCAATGGTTATTGAACGCAAAAAAAGCAGGACACACAGGCACGCTTGATCCTATGGCCTCAGGGCTGCTCCCTATTTGCTTAGGTGAGGCCACAAAATTTTCACATCGCCTTCTTAATGCTAATAAAACCTATATCGCAACAGTTCAATTAGGTGTGACAACTACGACAGGCGATCAAGAAGGAGAAGTGATTTCAGAAAAGGAAGCTGTCTTTAATGAAGCCCAATTAAAAGAAATACTGCAAAAATTTATAGGTGATATTACACAAATACCCCCGATGTATTCTGCATTGAAATTCGAAGGCAGGCCTCTCTACGAGTATGCAAGGCAAGGGATTGAAATTGAGCGCAAATCTCGACAAATTACTATTTATGACATTAGGCTTATGGAATTTCAAGGCAGCGTCATGACGATGGAGGTTTCTTGCAGTAAGGGCACTTATATTCGAACTTTGGCAGAAGATATAGGGCACGCATTAGGATGTGGCGCCCATTTAAAGGGTTTGGAACGCACCCAAACGGGCAATTTTCAATTGACAGAGGCTCTGACGATTGAAGCACTTGAAGCTATGGACTCGATATCTCGAGAAAAAGTACTTTTGCCCACAGACGCTCTATTAGAAGGCCTACCATCGATTGAACTGACTTTGGCCGAAACAGAATTGATTAAAAAAGGGCAAAGCATTGATTTTATTAGTAAAAATGAAGAAGAACTGCGTTTATATAGCGTTTCAGGTCAGTTTGTAGGAGTGGGCCAGCCCGACCTTCAAGGACGTCTTTTTCCTAAGCGCTTAATCGCAAATATATTATAAAAAACATATTGTTAAATCAAAAGAATACAATTAAAATACGCGGTTCTGAATGAGGAGAGAAGATTAAATGGCATCAACAGCAGCAGAAAGAGCCAAAGTTGTAAGTGAATATCAACAGGCAAAGAACGATACAGGATCCCCAGAAGTGCAAGTTGCACTTATCACAAGTCGTATTGGTTATTTAACAGACCATTTCAAAACCAATGCAAAAGACCATCACTCACGTCGTGGACTTTTGGCACTTGTAAGTCAACGTAGAAAATTATTAGATTACCTTAAAGGTAAGAGTTTAAGCCGTTATCAATCATTGATTGAACGCCTTGGTTTACGTAAATAATTTTTTAACTATTTAAATTAATTAGTTTAAGAGATTTATTGATTCGTAAGTTTTGAAGCCGATTGCAATCCTTCTTTAAAGGAAGATGCGTCGGCTTTTTTATTGGATGTTAAATGTTAGTTAATGTATTCGTTATTAAGAAGTGAATAGCGGATGAAAAAAGAAAAGGGTAAATTATGTTTAAAGCAATTAAGAAAAGTATTCAATTTGGTGCACACACCTTAACACTGGAAACAGGTGAAATAGCAAGACAAGCTGATGGCGCAGTATTAGTAAGTTATGGCGATACAGCGGTATTAGTGACAGTTGTAGGAAGACACGATGTAAAAGAAGGCCAAGATTTTTTTCCACTCACAGTTGATTATCAAGAAAAAACATATGCTGCAGGTAAAATTCCTGGCGGTTTTTTCAAACGAGAAGCACGCCCAAGCGAAAAAGAGACACTGACCTCACGTTTAATTGATCGTCCATTACGTCCTTTATTTCCAGAAAGTTTTTACAACGAAATTCAAATCGTAGCGATGGTAGTGTCATCTGACAGTGAAATTGATTCTGATATTCCAGCAATTATTGGTGCTTCAGCTGCATTAGCTATTTCCGGCATTCCTTTCTATGGACCTATTGGTGCTGCGCGCGTCGGATATATTAACGAAGAGTATGTGACGAATCCAACAGCATCACAATTAAAAGAAAGTGAGCTCGATCTTGTGGTTGCGGCAACAGATTCGGCTGTATTGATGGTGGAATCAGAAGCAAAGGAATTGCCTGAAAGCGTAATGTTAGGTGCTGTGCTTCATGGCCATAAAGAAATGCAAGCTGTGATTAAAATGATTAATGAATTAGCTAAAGAAGTTGGCAAAGAGCCATGGGATTGGGTTGCTCCTGAGCCTGATAAAGCTCTCATTAAAAAGATTCATGATTTAGCGGCAAAGGATGTGCATGCTGCATTTCAAATTAAATCAAAAGGCGAACGCTCAGCTAAGTTAGATGAAATTAAAAATAAAGTATTCGCAAAGCTTATTACTGAAGATACAGATACTGCTGAAACTAATAAAATTAAAAATGAATTTTTTAATTTAGAAGCAAAAACAGTGCGCACACAAATTTTAGATGGAGAGCCACGTATTGATGGACGCGATACTCGCACAGTCAGACCGATTGCAATTAGATCAAGCGTTCTTCCAAGAACTCATGGTTCAGCACTTTTCACGCGTGGTGAAACACAAGCGCTTGTAGTTGCTACATTAGGTACAGGTCGCGATGAGCAAACTATTGATGCACTTCAAGGTGAGTATTCAGATCGCTTCATGCTTCATTACAATATGCCTCCATACGCAACAGGCGAAACAGGACGTGTAGGCACACCCAAGCGTCGTGAAATTGGTCATGGCCGATTAGCTAAGCGTGCATTGATTGCAGTACTGCCTTCTAAAGAAGATTTTAGTTATACGATGCGTGTCGTTTCTGAAATTACAGAATCCAATGGATCAAGCTCTATGGCATCTGTATGCGGCGGTTGTTTGGCATTGATGGACGCAGGTGTCCCAATCAAAGCGCACGTAGCAGGCATTGCGATGGGTCTTATCAAAGAAGGTAATCGTGTTGCTGTTCTGACAGATATCTTAGGTGACGAAGATCACTTAGGTGATATGGACTTTAAAGTAGCGGGTACTGAAGACGGTATTACAGCTCTTCAAATGGATATTAAAATTACAGGTATCACAACTGAAATTATGCAAGTTGCATTAAGCCAAGCAAAAGAAGGACGTGAGCATATTTTGGCGATCATGAAAAAAGAAATGAAAGGCAGCCGTCAAGAGCTATCTACATTTGCACCAAGAATTATTACTGTGAAAATTCATCCAGATAAAATTCGTGAAGTGATCGGTAAAGGTGGATCAGTGATTAAAGCCTTGACAGAAGAAACAGGCGCTACGATTGATATCGAAGATGATGGCACTATTAAGATTGCTTGTGTGGATGGTCTTCAAGGCGAAGAAGCAAAGCGCCGTATTTTAGAAATCACAGCAGAAATTGAAGTAGGTCAAATCTATGAAGGCACTGTGATTAAGATGTTAGATTTTGGCGCAATTGTATCTCTTCTTCCTGGTAAAGATGGTTTGCTTCACATTTCACAAATTGCACATCAACGTGTGAATGCAGTGACTGACTTCTTGTCTGAAGGACAAAAAGTTAAAGTGCAAGTGATTGAAGTGGATGATAAAGGCCGTGTTCGCGTAAGTGCTAAAGCTCTGATTGAGCC
>Ga0208327_1000065_pt1 | contig 28906 bp, 24 predicted proteins | sample LakMenEpi26Jun08_FD_150733 | JGI IMG/M metagenome (GOLD analysis project Ga0208327, IMG submission 150733) | Freshwater microbial communities from Lake Mendota, WI - 26JUN2008 deep hole epilimnion (SPAdes) | ecosystem: Environmental > Aquatic > Freshwater > Lake > Epilimnion/Euphotic zone ...
ATATAACTGGCATCGTCCTCATTGCGCTTTAAAACTCAAAACTCCCATCCAACGTCTCAATCTCCCAGTAAACAACCTATTGAGCCTCCACATTTAGGGGCCATTCCCAAGGCCCTTTTTCACGAAGACGCATTGAGAAAATCAGCCAAATCTCCTGGCAAACCGGACTCCCAGCGGTGAGGTATTCCCCCGACCGTGACTGCCAGAGAGCTGGAATGAAGCGCATGGCGCGGTAGCCAGAGCCTCTCGTGCAGACGATCGCTGAAACCGGTCTCGATGAACTCCAGGTAGCACTCCTCGGAGGGACCGTAGATCTTGTCCCCCGCCACAGGATGACCTGAATGGGCAAGATGGACGCGGATCTGGTGGGTGCGGCCCGTCCTCGGAATGCAATGGATCAGGGCCATCGGGCCATGCCGGGGGTGAACAACCCGTCGGAGAACGGTGAAGTCGGTGTGGGAAGGAGCTCCCTGCGGATGGACTGCCCGCTTGAGCCAGATCCGTGAATGCTCCACCTCACCGAGCCTGAGGATCGGCTCCGTGACGGACCACTGCTCCCTCTCCGGCCATCCGGCGACGATCGCGAGATACTCTTTGGAGATCTGACCACGAGCCATCGCCATGGTGCAGGCGCGGGCGGCGGCGGCATTCTTGGCCACCAGCACGATGCCACTGGTTTCACGGTCGAGGCGGTTGATCAGCGAGACTTGGCCCCCGCCAGCGATCTCGTAGGCAAGCAACTCTCGCAACCTGTCCCAGAGGGTGACGGGACCTCCCGGCTTGGTGGGGTGAACCAGCAGGAACGGCGGTTTCTCCACGGCGATGAGATCGGGCGTCTCCCCGAGAATGCGGAAGGCTTCCCGGGGGGGGGCTTGGAAGGGAGCTTGATCGGACATGGCCGGCAGTTCATTTGTGAACGGCATGATCCGTCTCGTCAAAGCCTCCCGCTCCTACGGCACCCCTCCGGTGACCGCCCTCGACTCAGTCTCGCTGGAGATCGGCCGAGGGGAATTCGTCGCCATCACCGGCCCCTCAGGATCGGGAAAGAGTACCCTGCTGAACCTTCTCGGAGGGCTCGACCACCCGACCTCCGGGGAGGTGGTGGTGGACGGCGTCCACCTCGAGAGGGCTGATGACCGGGAACTGACCCTCTACCGGAGGCTGAAGCTGGGAATCGTCTTCCAGTTCTTCAACCTCCTCCCCTCCATGTCCGTCGTGGAGAATGTCGAGCTTCCCCTGCTCCTGCGGGGGGACGATGCCCGCGAGTCCCGGGCCAAGGCTCTGGAAATGCTCGATCAAGTCGGGATGACCCGGCGCTCGAGCCACTTTCCACACCAACTCAGCGGCGGCGAGATGCAGCGTGCAGCCATCGCCCGGGGACTCGTCCACGGCCCCTCCCTCCTGCTGGCCGATGAACCGACCGGCAATCTGGACAGTGCCAATGCCAGCCAGGTCCTCGAAGTCATCGCAAAGATTGCTTCACGCCGCACCGCCACGGTCATTATGGTAACCCATAGCGATTCCGTGGCGGCCCTGGCCGACCGGCGCATCCGCATGAAAGACGGGCGTGTCGATCACGACACCCCCTGATCCCTGCACCGACGACTTCACTTCCCCCTTTCCCGGAACACGTTAAGATCATTCCCAACAGATCAGATTTTTCACCCATGGAGCACCAGCGCACCCTAGCCAAATCCGCCAGCCTCACCGGCAGCGCCCTGCACAACGGCGGCAACGTCACCCTCACCATCCATCCGGCACCAGCCGGGCACGGTTACAAGTTCCGCCGCACCGACCTCCCCGATGAACCGATCGTCGACGCGCTGGTCGACCATGTGAAGACCGTCGAGCGGGCGACCACCCTCGTCCAGGGAAACGCCAAGATCCAGACCGTCGAGCACGTTCTCTCGGCCCTGGCCGGCCTCGGCGTCGACAACGCACTCATCGAGATGGATGCGAACGAGCCTCCCATCGGCGACGGCAGCGCCGCCCCCTATGTCTCCCTCATCCGCGAGGCGGGCATCGTCGATCAGGAGGAGGCCCGCTCCCCCTTCGAACCAGGCCAACCGATCCACCTCGAGACGGCCGGGGGCTCGATTCTATCGGTCTTCCCCCACAACGGGTTCCGCATTTCCTGCACCCAGGCCAATCACGACGGCCGCTTCACCCAGTATCTCTCGCTGGAGATCACCCCGGAGGTCTATGCCAAGGAGATCGCCCCTGCGCGAACCTTCGTCCACTACGAGGATGTGAAGCATCTCATGGAGAAGGGACTCATCAAGGGGGGAAGCCTGGAGAACGCCCTCGTCATCCGCGGCGAGTCGGTCCTGAGCAAGGAACCGCTCCGATTCCAGGACGAATTCGTGCGCCACAAGATCCTCGACATCATCGGGGACCTGGCGCTCGCCGGACGCCCCCTGCGGGGACACATCGTCGCGGTGAAGCCCGGCCACGGACCGAACACCGAGCTGGCCCGCGCCGTCGCCAAGCGCCACAGCGACCTGCTCGCCATGGCACCGACTCCCGTCACCTCCTCCGCACCCGTGATGGACATCAACGAGGTGATGCGCGTCCTTCCCCACCGCTACCCTTTCCTGATGGTCGACCGCATCGTGGAGTTCGACGGCGAGACCAAGGCGGTCGGCGTGAAGAGCGTTACGATCAACGAACCCTTCTTCCAGGGACACTTCCCGGGCCATCCCGTGATGCCGGGCGTCCTGCAGGTCGAGGCGATGGCCCAGGTCGCCTCCATCGTGATGATGAGAAAGACGGAGAACTCCGGGAAGATCGGCTACTTCATGAGCGCCGACGAGGTGAAGTTCCGGAAGCCGGTCTTCCCGGGCGACACCCTCTTCATCCATGTGGAGATGCTCAAGGCCCGAAAGAACCTCGGCAAGGCGACCTGCAAGTGCGTGGTCAACGGGGACGTGGTCTCCGAGGGCATCCTTCTCTTCGGGATCGTTAACAAGTGACCCCTCCGATGGCGCGTATCCATCCCACGGCGGTCATCGACAGCAGTGCCCACATCGGGCAGACGACGCACATCGGCCCCTACTGCGTCATCGGGGCGAACGTGACGCTCGGCGAGGGATGCACGCTTCACAACCACGTCACCATCGCCGGCCCGACCACGATCGGGGAGGGCAACGAGTTCTACCCCTACTCCTCGATCGGCCAGCGCTCCCAGGATCTCAAGTACGAGGCCGAACCGACCTATCTGGAGATCGGCGACCGGAACACCTTCCGTGAATTCGTCACCATCCATCGCGCCACCGCCCCCAACGGCGTGACCCGCGTCGGCAGCCACGGCAACTTCCTCGCCTACGCCCACATCGCCCATGACTGCGTGGTCGGGGACGATGTCCTCTTTTCCAACAACGGCACCCTGGCCGGCCATGTGGTTGTCGGGGATCATGCGGTGATCAGCGGACTCAGCGGCGTCCACCAGTTCTGCCGCATCGGCGCGCACGCGATCGTCGGCGGCTGCACCAAGATCGTCCAGGATGTCCCTCCCTTCATGATCGCCGACGGCAACCCCGCGGAGATCCGCGGCGTGAATCTCGTGGGACTCGAACGGCGCGGATTCGGATCCGAAGCGATCCGGGAACTCCGCGAAGCCTACAAGCTGATCTACCGCAGCAATCTCAACACCACCCAAGGACTGGAGGCGCTCAGGGCTCAGTTCACCTCCTCGGAACTCGTCACCCATCTCGCGGAATTCATCGCCACCAGCGAACGCGGCATCGTGCGATAGACAGAATGAGTCTCACGCAAAGGACGCAACGCACGCAAAGGGGAGTTGCTAGCCGCTGAGTTTTTTTGAGGTTCGCCTTTCGTGAACTTTCATAAAAAAATCGTTTTTACCCTCTTCCGTTCAGCGAGCACTTCTTTTCCGTCCCACCTTGGCGACCTTTGCGCCCGTTGCGTGAAATACGCTTTTTCATTCAACCCATTGGAAACAGAGTGGAGGGAAAAGGGCGGGGCATGAATCCCGTCACCCCGTCGACGCAACTTCCCATTGGACAAATCCCGCCTGAAAAGGAACTCTCTGCATTTTCCCAACCATGGCCCATAACATTCCACTTGAAGACGGCTTCACCGACATCATCGGCAAGGCTCAACGCGGACAATCCATCACCGACGAGGCTCTCTCCGGACTCACCGGAATCAGCCTCGGGGCAATCCAATCCCTGAAGGCGGGTGACCTTGACGAAGCTGCCCTCACGAAGGTGGCCGGAGCCTTGGGACTCGGTGCCGACGCCCTACTGGCTCTGGCCAAGGGAAGCTACCAACCCGCACCGGTCGCCGAACCCAAGGGGCTTGCCTGCTTCAACACGGTCTTCGAGGACATGACCGTGAATGCCTATCTCGTCTGGGATCCCTCCACGCGCGAGGCGGCCTTCTTCGACACCGGGGCCGACGGTCAGCCGATGCTCGATTTCGCAGCGGCCCACGACCTCAAGGTGAAGCAGATCTTCATCACCCACATCCACACGGATCACGTCCTCGACCTCGACAGGTTGCTCGAGAAAACCGGCGCCCATGCCCGGGTCTGCGTGAAGGAGCCGCTGGCGGGAGCCGAGTCGTTCGAGCCGGGCCGTTCCTTCACGATCGGAAACCTGACCGTGGAAACGCGCGTAACAAGCGGTCATGCCGCGGGTGGAGTGACCTTTGTCGTGGGCGGACTTGACCAACCGGTTGCCATCGTCGGCGACTCGATCTTCGCCGCTTCCATGGGGGGCGGCATGGTTTCCTACGCCGACGCCGTGCGGAATAATCGGGAGCAAGTGCTGACCCTGCCCGATGCGACCATCCTCTGCTCCGGGCACGGCCCCCTCACCACGGTCGGGGAGCAGAAGACCGCCAATCCCTTCTTCGCAGCCTGATCACCTCACAACCAACACAACATCATGAGCAAAGAAACTATTGCAGTCGTCGGAGTCGGTCGCATGGGCGCCAACATGGCGCGCCGCCTCAAGGATCAGGGATACAGCGTCACCGCCGTCTTTGACAGCCATGCCCCGCTGGCCGTCGAACTGGCTGCTGAAATCGGAGCGGAAGCAGCGGGCTCGCTCGCTCGCGTGACGGAACTGGCCGACGTCATCATCACTGTCGTCACCGACGACAAGGCGATGCACGCGATTTTCCAACCGCAGGGGGATAGCCTGCTGACCGGGTCGAAGGGGAAGCTCTTCATCAACTGCGCCACCGTCTCCCCCGCCGTGCATCTCGCCGTCGAGGAACTCGCCCACAAGGCGGGCGCTGAATCCCTGGAAGCCTGCATGGCCTCCAGTATCACCCAGGCGCGTGAAGGAACCCTCTACCTCATGACCGGCGGCACCGACCAGGCCTTCCGACGCGCCGAACCGGTCCTCAAGGATCTCAGCGTCTCGCTGCGCCACATCGGCGCCACCGGCAAGGCGGCGCAGGTCAAGGCGCTCGTCAACATGGTCATGAACATCAATACCGCGGGCCTCGCCGAGGGATTGGGACTGGGGGAGGCCCTTGGCCTCGACCTGACCATACTGCGAGAGGTCTTCTCCCAGACCGGCGCGAACTCCCGGGTGCTCGTCACCGATGGCGAGGACATGCAGAACCGCGACCACTCCTGCTTCTTCTCCGGCGCCCATGCCGCGAAGGACAGCGGCATCGCCCTGGCCCTGGCCGTGGAAAAGGGACTCACCCTCCCCCTCGCCGAGGCGACCAAGAAGCAGTATGACCGGATGGTTGCCGAAGGCTTCGGTGAGCTCGACAAATCCGGTGTCGCCGAACTCACCTTCCCGGGTCGCGGCAAACGCTGAAACACCCGAATCACCACAAAGAAAACAAACCCATGAAAAAGGAAAATTCCCCGAAGCTCCGCATGATCGCGGCCATGTGGTCGCTTGTCCAATATCCCAGCGCTAAGAAGGAATGGTCCCTCGAGCGCAAGCTCAAGGCCATCAAGGAGGCCGGATTTGATGGATTGGCGTCGATGGCCAGCCCTGAACTCAAAAATCTGGCCGACAAACACGGCCTGATAATCAATGGTTACGTCGCCTCCGCAAAGGCCGAGGAATTCCGCAAACTGCTCAAGCAGAACGCCGACAACGGCGCCCACTACATCAATGTCCAGTTGGCGGACGAGGATACCCTCACTCCCGAAGCCCTCAAGCTGACCCTGCGCCTCATGAAGGAAGCGGAGGCGATCGGCTGCGAACCCTCCGTGGAGATCCACCGCGACACCTGCACGGAAACCCCGGAGAAAGCCTATGCCTTGGCCGACGGCTACCGGAAGGCCACCGGGAAATACCTCCCGATGACACTCGACTACTCGCATGTCTCGGTGGTCAAGCACCTGCATCCCGGCAACTACGCCGAGAAGCTCCTCGTCCAACCGAAGCTCATCCAGCGGGCGGAACTCATCCATCTTCGTCCCTTCAACGGCCACCACTGCCAGATTCCCGTCACTGACGGAAAGGGAAACCTCACGCCGGAGATCCAGGAATGGCTCCCCTTTGCCGAGGCTCTCTTTCGGGTCTGGCGCCAGGGAAATCAGGCCGGACGCGAGCTCTATGTCTGCCCGGAGATGGGCCCCATCGCCGGCGGCTACAACCTCCACAGCCTCCCCAATAGCTGGGAGGATGCGATCGTTCTCAAGGGTCTGATCAAGAAGGCCTGGAAGGCCTCCGCACTCCCCGAAAAGAAATCCAAAAAGAAGAGCTGATCGCGGCTGCGCAAGCCGCCGCACCCATTGAAAAACAGGATCTCCGCAACGCGGATGCTCCGGTTTTTTTGTTGGAACCCGAGCGATGACAACAACGCCCTAAGGAACCAGCCAGATTCCACCATGGCATGAGTAGTCGTGGTAAAACTCGAAAAGAACTCACCATGCGGGTGATCACTCCCGCTCTGTTACAGCCGTCTTATTGCATATGACGGCTTTGTTCTCCGCCCCCATTGTCCCGAAATACAGAGGGATTTGTTCCAGTCTCTTTTTTAAATATTTCGTAAAAACTTGCTGCTGAACCGAACCCGCTGTCCAAGGCGATGTCGGTGATTCTTTCTTGTGTTGTCATGAGCAGCCGCTGGGCATGACTGACGCGAAGTTGGTGGAGGTATTGTAGCAAGGTAATGCCACACTCCCGCTTGAAGAGCTTCATGGCATACTTAGGGTGCAGACCTGCCCGCCGGGAGAGTTCTTCCACCGAATGGCCTTCGGTTGCTCCCTCGCAGAATGCGCCGAGCAATCGGGCGAGAGCGTCTTCACCCCCAGGTCGGCCTTCATGAGGGGGCTTCTGAGTTTGCATAAGCGCGCAGCGATGCAGGCGTCCTTGGATTTCCATCTCGACCACCTTGCGTAAGTCCGCATGGCCTGTTGTCAGGTTTGCGCCCCACTCTTGCATCAAGTGATCATCAACCTGTTCGCGGGTTCCGTTACTTTCGCTGAACACATATCCCGTGAGGAGTTGATGGACAAAATGGGAGGGAAGTTTTAGGCCCAGAAAAAATGACATCGGCACGCATAGGACTTGAAGATCGATTTCTGGACTCCAATCGGACCAGCGGTGCGGGATTCCTCCCCAGAAAAGGCAGAGCCTACCTTGAGGAATCAGAGCGCGCCGCCCGTTCATCCAGTAGGAGAGATGACCAGATCGCAGCAGGGTCAACTCCATGTCGTTGTGGCGGTGAAACTCCCTCAGAGGAGCCGGCAAGCCCTGCAGGGAAAACTGGCTCCATGGGGCAATGACGAGCATCTGGAAGTTACTTTCTCGGATATTCCAGAGAAGGAATCAAGAGGCATTTGCCCAGCATATTGAAAGTATGGTTTCTTATGAAAATCACCAATCATACTTTTCCACGACTCGGGGCTTTCTTCAGTGAACACGGCCTCTCTACCCGCCATGAATTGATCGCACAGTTTCGAGATATCGGTCTCACAGCTGTGCAGATTGCTGACCCTCTGCTCACGGAGTTGATTGCGAATCCATCCCAAGCTGCCGCCGTGGTTGAGGATTTCGGTAATGCCGGGCTTGATATCATCGGGTTGGCTGGATACCGGAACCTGATCGCGGTAGATCCGGTGAAGCGCCGGGAGAACATCGATTTTTTGAAGGCCTGCATGGATTTGGCACCGGTTCTTGGCACGGCGGTGGTTGCCACCGAGAGCGGAACATTCAACCCCGGCAGCGAATGGGATCCTTCGCCGGAAAACAGCTCTCCGCAGGCCTGGGCTGTATTGCTGGACTCGCTTGGCGAGTTGCTGGAGAAGGCCAAGGCGACGGGAACCATTCTCGCGATTGAAGGATATGTGAACAATATTGTGGGTCGACTTGACCAGATTGATGCGCTTTTCCGGACCTTCCCGACTCCTCATCTGGCCCTGATGCTGGATCCCTACAACTATATCAGCCGCGACCTCCTGCCCACAGCGGATCTGATCTGCGAGGAGTTTCTCGGGCGTTATGCAGACCGCTTTGTTATCGCCCATTTGAAGGATGTGGCACCGCTCGGCGCGGATGGCACGCCGGATGATAACGGGGGTCGCGCCGACTTGGTTGGCACCCCGGAGTTCTGCACGGGGGTTTTCCCGCAGCAAGGCTACATGCGCTTCCTGCGCAACCGGCGCCCCGACCTGCCGATCATTCTCGAACACTTGCCTGTAGCCCATCTCCCCGAAGCCATGCGCCGGTTCCGCTCGCTGGTCGGTCTCCCTATTTGACCCACGAACGCCCCAACTCACGAAAATCAGATGAGCAAAAAAACAACCTACGGTCTCGGTATCAACAAAACGGGTCTAAAGCATTTTGCTGCACCGGAACTCCCCTATCGACCCGGCAAGCCAAAAACCTACCAGCCGAAGATCGGCTTGATCGGTTGCGGCGGGATCACCCAATCGCACTTGGCCGCCTACAAGAAGGCCGGCTATCAGGTGGTCGCACTCTGCGATGTCAACGAGGCGAATGCCGAGGCGCGGCGCAAGGAGTTTTATCCCAAAGCGGCGATCTGCACCGACTACCGTGAGATCCTGAAGCGGCCCGACATCGAAGTGGTGGACATCGCGACACACCCCGAAATTCGTGTCAAAATGATCCGGGATGCCATTCGTGCAGGCAAGCATATCCTCAGCCAGAAGCCATTCGTGCTCGATCTAAAAACCGGTCGTCAACTGGTGGACGCCGCCGACAAGGCTGGTGTGCGCCTGGCTGTCAATCAGAACGGGCGCTGGGCTCCGCACTTCGCCTATCTTCGCCAGGCTGTAAAGGCGGGGCTTCTCGGTGATGTGCTTGCAGCGCATTTGTCCGTGCACTGGAATCATGAATGGATTGCCGGCACTCCGTTCGACTCCATCAAGCATGCCCTGCTATACGACTTTGCGATCCACTGGTTCGATATCCTGAATTGCTTCATGCAAGGGCGCCCGGCCAAGCGTGTGTTTGCCTCGATAACCCGCGCCGAAGTCCAGAAATCCAAACCCCCGCTTCTCGGGCAGGTGCTGGTGGAATATGAGGGGGCTCAGGCTTCCTTGGTATTCGACGCCATCACCAGCCATGGACCGCTTGACCAAACAATCCTGATTGGAACAAAAGCGACGATCACCAGCCAAGGCGAGAGCCTGAACAAGCAGAAGGTATCGCTTCACACATCCCAGGGAAGCGCCTCACCAAGTTTGCGCGGGTCCTGGTTCCCGGATGGATTTCACGGCACCATGGCCGAGCTGCTTTGCGCGATCGAGGAGAACCGGGATCCTGACAACTCCGCCAGATCCAACCTCGCCAGCCTCGCTCTCTGCTTCGCGGCCATGAAAAGCGCGGATACCGGCAAGCCGGTTGAATTGTAAACGGGAACAGGGCGCCAAGGGGGTGATCAGCGAGAAGCAAGCGAGCGGTTGTAGTTTGACGCCATTTGCCGCGGGATCTTCCGCGCCTCTCCCCTGAGGCTTGGTTTTGTGCTACTGCCCGTGCGATGCGACACTGCCGAGTGCAAAATGCCGCCCCAAAGAACGGCATTGGAATTATTCAAAACCGCTCTAACTCCCTATCCCCGCTCCAACTCGAGTGTGATCTCGATGTATTTGGACATCGGGGTGAAGCTCTTCACCGCATGGTCGTCGATGCCGACCAGGACGTTGGTTTCCGGAAAATAGGCGGCGGCGCATCCGCGCGGGAGGGAGTAGGCGACGGGGCGGAATCCCTGGGCGCGCCGGACGATCCCGTCCGCCGAATGGCTTCGCAGTGTCACCCGGACGCCCTCATCCAGCCCGAGTCCGCGCATGTCCTCCCCGTTCAGGAAAATCACGCGGCGCTCCCCCTCGATCCCGCGATAGCGGTCGCCGTAGTCGTAGACCGTCGTGTTGTACTGGTTGTGGGAGCGTACCGTCGTGAGACGCAGGCGCCCGGGAGCGATCGAAAGATCGGGTAGCGGGTTGGCGCTGAAGTTCGCCTTGCCGTTTCCGGTCATCCACTCCCGGTGGGAGGCCGGGTTGCGGAGATGGAAGCCTCCGCGCTCCTTGATCCGCGTATTGTAGCCATCGAAGCCGGGAATCACAGCCTCGATACGCCCGCGGATGAGATCGTAGTCGCCGACGAGCGCTTCCCAGTCGACCGGACCGTCAGGGAAGAGGGCGCGGCCGAGGCCGGCCACGATGGCGGGCTCCGACCAGAGTTCCGGGGAGGCCGGTTTGTTGATGCCGGTGGAGGCATGCACCATGCTCATGGAATCCTCCACGGTCACCGACTGCCGGCCGCTTGCCTGATAATCGGCCTCGGAGCGCCCGAGGCAGGGAAGGATGAGCGCGGACCTGCCGTGGATCACATGACTGCGGTTCAGGTGGGTGGAGACATGGACGGTCATGTCGCAATTGGAGAGCGCCCTCCACGTCAGGTCGGAGTCGGGGGTGGCGGAGGCGAAGTTTCCGCCCATGCCGAGGAAGAAGCGCGCCTTACCCTCCGCCATCGCCTTGATGGCGTGGATCACGGAATAACCGTGCTTCCTGGGTGCGGTGAACCCGAAGTTTTTCTCCAGGGCGCCGAGGAAGGACTCGGTCGGGAATTCCGTGATGCCCATCGTCCGGTCACCCTGGACGTTGCTGTGCCCGCGGACCGGGCAGGGGCCCGCTCCGGGACGGCCGATGTTCCCCCGAAGCAGCAGGAGGTTGACTATTTCCTGAATGTTGGCCACGCCGTGCCTGTGCTGGGTGAGTCCCATCGCCCAGCAGCAGATCACGCTCTCCGCACGGATGTATGTTTCCGCAGCCTCAGTGATCTCCCGGCGACTCAGGCCACACTGGTCGAGAAGATCCTCCCACGAGGTCGACTCCACCATGGCGCGGAATGCGTCGAAACCATGTGTCTGCTCCCCGATGAACTCGCGGTCCAGGATGCCGGATCTTGATTCTTCAAGCTCCAGGATGTGCTTGATCATGGCCCGGACCGCCGCGAGATCCCCGCCGACGCTCACCTGATAGTAGCTGGAACTGATCGGGGTGCTCCGGTTGAGCAACATGTCGACGGCATGCTGCGGATGGGTGAAGGCAAGCAGTCCCGATTCCTTCAGGGGATTGAAGCTCACGATCTTCGCCCCGCGCTTGGAGGCCCGCTCCAGTTCGGTCAGCATGCGCGGGTGATTGGTCCCCGGATTCTGGCCGAAGATGAAGATGGCGTCGGCTTTCTCGAAATCCTCAAGCGAGACCGTCCCCTTGCCGGTTCCGATCGACTCGCCCATGCCGACACCGCTCGATTCATGGCACATGTTCGAGCAGTCGGGAAAGTTGTTGGTTCCGTAGAGGCGTCCGAGCAACTGGTAAAGGAACGCCGCCTCGTTGCTGGTGCGGCCGGAGGTGTAGAAGATCGCCTCGTCGGGCGAGTCGAGGCCCCTCAACTGCTCTGCGACCCGCGAGAAGGCCTCCTCCCAGGTGATCCCGATGTAGTGATCCGTCTTGGGATCGTAGGCCATCGGCTGGGTCAGGCGTCCGGTGTTCTCAAGCGTGAAGTCGTCCCAACCCCTCATCTCGGAGACCGTGTGCCTCGCAAAGAGCGCGGGATCCGCCCGCTTGTGCGTGGTCTCGTAGGTGAGTGCCTTGACGCCGTTCTCGCAGAATTCAGCCACCGAGTGGTTCTTCGGATCGGGCCATGCGCATCCGGGGCAGTCGAAGCCGCCCGGTTTATTCATGCGCAGGAGGGTCGCGTTCCCCTTAAGGAATCCCTCCCTGCGGAGGAAATGCATCGAGGAGTTGAGCGCCCCCCAGCCTCCAGCAGAGTCCTTAGGTTTCGTCATGATGTGAGTTTTTATGTGGTTTCTCAACCGGTGGGAAGTTCCGTCATCGACCGGCGGACCCTGTGAAATCCGCTGTAGAAGGTGGCCCGCCCCTCGCGGCAGAACCCCGCCAGCGTAATCCCCCAGCGCCCCGCCGTTTCCACGGCAAGTGAGGAGGGGGCGGAGATCGCCGAGAGGATGGGAATGCCGGCCCGGGCGCATTTCTGGACTATCTCGAAGGAGACTCGTCCGCTGACCGTGAGCACGTCGGCCTGTTCCGCAAGACCGTTCTCCAGAAGGAATCCGACCACCTTGTCGACGGCGTTGTGGCGTCCGATGTCCTCGAACAGCGCCAGCACCTCCCCTCCGGCCTTGGCGGCTGACGCGGCGTGACTTCCCCCCGTTCCCCGGAAGGTCCACTGAAGCTGTCCGGCATTCCGGTGGATTCTTTCCAGATCTGCGGCCGAGACCGACTGCTCCCTCAGCACGGGATAAACCCCCTCGAAGAGCCTTCCCGTCGACTCTCTGCCGCAGATGCCGCAGGAGGAGGTGGAGGCGAGCGTTCGGCGCTCCCCCTGCTCCGGGCGATCCGCAGTCATCACGTTCACCAACGTTCCGTCCTCCATCTCGGCCTGATCGTATGAGAGAAACCCTTCGCTGCAGATTCCCTCGGCATGGAGAAGCCCCCTCACCAGATAACGTTCGGCTCCGGGAGTCCTCATGGTCATGGAGAACGCCCTCCCGTTCACGACGATCTGCAGGGGACGTTCGGTAGTCAGTTCCTCGGCGACCTCCGTCTCCCGCCCTTCCTCCTGACGCAGGGCGCGGCACGGGCTGATGCCCGGATTTTCTTCCTCCGTATCGGGACGGGTGGTCATGGCCGGAGCGTACGGTCAGCCCCCGGCGTTTTCCACTCCGTAGTCGGGAACTTCCAGCAGTGCGGGTCCGCAACGCAGAATCCCGTCCTCCAGGATCCTGCAGCGCAGTCCTCCCCTTCCGGCCAGAAAGGCGTTGGCCCCCGGCGCGACGGCCTCATCCATCCAGTAGCAGGGACGGCACTCCTCCATTCCCTCGAAGAGGAGACCGCCAAGACGGAATTTCCGTCCGATGAGCGTGGTGAGATCCACTCCGGAGAGCAGCACGTTCCGCCTGAGAACGGAGGGATCGGGAAGCGCGATCCCAAGCGCGCGGCGCATCTCCTCGACAACCTCCAGGGAGAGAAAGGTGATCTGCGTCTTGCCCCCGGGATTCTCGCCATGGTAGCGGTCCCCCTCGATTCCCTTTCCGGCATGGCAGAGAACCTCCGCGACACGCCGCACCCCGTGCCCGAGGCGCCCGAGCCCGTGACGCCCCTTGAAATCATGGCCGGGCGAGATCCAGATATCGTGGAGTTCGACGTTCACGGGTGATCCGGGTTTGCGGCTACGGCATGGTCGCAACCCGCGATCCATGACGACTTGCCGTCGGCGTAGGTCTCGTGCTTCCAGACCGGCACCCGATCCTTGATGGCGTCGATCAGTTCGCGGCATGCGGCGAATGCCGCCTCGCGGTGGGCGGCTGCGGCCGCCACCCAGACGGCGAGGTCGCCGGGACGCAGATCGCCGACAGCATGGACGGCGGCCGCCCTCACCCCGTGCTTCCGGGAGATCTCCGCGACAATGCGCGCTCCCTCCTTCTCCGCCAGTTCGCGGTAGGCCTCGTAACGCAGCGCCGTGACGGCGCGGCCGGCGTGATGGTTGCGCACGCGCCCCTCGAAATGGACGAAGCCGCCGCATTCGGGGGAGGCGAGCGCCTCACGCAGTGGCGTGATGTCGAGGGGATGCTGGCTGATGGAGAAATCTGCGTTCACGGCGCGTCACCCTCCCGAAAAGGGGGGCATGAAGACCACCTTGTCACCGGCCTTGAGCGGGTGATCCGGCGCGGCAAACTGATCATTGACCGCGAAGCGGACACCGGACGTCAACCCGCCCGTCCCGTCACGCGCGGCCAATTCGGCGAACAACTCCCCGACGGTGCCCGCCGGGGTGACAAGCATCTCCTCGCGGCGGCCACGTTGTTCGGCGAGAAAGCCGAACCATCCCAAGCGGACTTCCCTGCCCGGAGTCTCTCCGGCTGGTTCCGGCGCGGCGGCGCCGGGATCGCTGAAACGGGTCATCATTTCAAGATCCCGCGGCGTGTTGATGTTTTCCAGGGCGTGACGCGCCGCCGCGGGAAGCTCCAGGAGTCGGGCCCCCTCTTCCGCCATGATGTGGCGGGGGCAGACATGGCCCCGTGCGGCATGCTCCTCGAGGATGGGAAGCGCCGCGGGCCCGTAGATCGCGCAGAGCGGCTCCGGCAATCCGTCAACGGCACTGGCAAAGGCAGTGAAGGGCGCGTCGTCTCGACCGGCCAGCAAACGGGAAATCACGTCCGGGTCGACAAACGGGAGGTCGCAGGCAAGGACCAGCCAGGCCGCCGCAGGATCGTGCCTCATGGCAGTCAGAATCCCGGCCAGGGGACCGCCGCAGGAGACCGCGTCGCGCAGGATCTCCACGGAGCCGCACCCCTCCGGTTTTTCCTGTCCCTCGCGGAGCGAAAGGAATACCTCTGCGCAGCTTCCCTCAAGCAGCCGCAGGGCGTTCGCCGCCTGCGTTTGCCCATTCCCACGCAGGATCATCGAGGCCTTGTCGCGTCCCATCCGGGTGCTTCTTCCCCCCGCCAGCAGGAGACCTCGGAGCGGCGGCTTCATCGCGGGGCCTTATCGGCGTGATAATCGGCCTTGCCCCCCAGCTTCTCCAACAGGCGCACACCCCGGATTTCCATGGCGCTGGAAAAGACCTTGCACATGTCGAAGACGGTCAGCGCCGCCACGGTCGCGGCGGTGAGCGCCTCCATCTCGACGCCCGTTCTGTGGGTCGCCTTCACCGAGGCCTCGATGCGGAGCAGCCCTTGCCCTGCGGCGGCGATCGCGATCTTCACCCCGTCGAGAGGGAGGGTGTGGCAGAAGGGGATCAGCTCCGCGGTCTTCTTGGCGGCCATGGTTCCGGCGATAATGGCGGTGTGAAACACGGGGCCCTTCGGCACCCTGATCTCCCCATCCCGGAGCTGGGCTTCCACCTCGGGAGGCAGGGCGATGAGCGCCTCGGCGCGAGCCGATCTGGCGGTGACCGGCTTGGCCGAGACATCGACCATCATCGGGTTATTGGAGGGGTCGAGATGGCTCCAGGTCGGAGCGGGTGCGGAGGGGTTCATGGTGCGGCCCATGCAAAATATGGTGCCTCACCCCCCTCTGCAAACGTTTCATCCAGTTCCAGGAACCCGGTAGAGCCGATCAGTCCGGCGAAATCCCCGGAGTTGGCAACCGGCAGAGGACGCGCCGATCCGTTGCTTTCCGCAACTACCGGAAGGAAGAGCGTCAGTCCGGGTGGGCACACGAAGCCTCCGGAGAGTTTCATCCGGGGAGTTGCGACCGGAACCGCTCCGCTCCAATAACCGAGCGCCGGAAGCAGATAGCGGTGTAGGCAGACCAGTGCGGAGACCGGGTTGCCGGGTAGGCCGAAGATCCCGGGGCCGTCCGGCATGTTCCAGACCGCCATCGGCTTGCCGGGGCGCTGGGCGATGCCGTGCAGGACGGGCAGAGCGCCGAGTTGCCGGGCGATTTCGGGCACATGGTCCCGCTTCCCCTTGGAAACACCCCCGGTAAGGACGACCACGTCATTGCGGGAGAGGATCCCTTCCAGCGACGTCCGGAGGACTTGCGGGTCATCGCGGAGGCATCCGGTCTCGGAGGGCGGATACCCGGCCAGTTCCAGAGCCGAGGAAATGGCGGCGATATTAGTGCGGCGGATCTGCCCGGGTCCGGGCTTTTCACCCACGGGCACCAACTCGTCACCCGTTCCTATCACCGCGACGCGAGGGAGCGCGGAAACCATCGGACGGTCGCACCCGCAGGCGGCCGCGATGCTGATGGCGACCGGCCCCAGGCAGATACCGGGACGTAGCAGGACCTCGCCGGCCCGGTGATCAGATCCGCGGGCATGGATGAAGGCTCCGGCCTGCGGAGACGCTTCCTCCGCGAGCGTGAGGATTTCCTCCTCAAGTCGGTACCACTCGCTCGGCAGGATGCAGTCGGCACCGTCGGGCCGGATCGCCCCCGTCATCACCTCCATCGCCGCACCCTCCTCCGGAGGAAGCACGGCCCCCGTCTCTCCGGCAGCAGCCATCCCTCGGATGCGAAAGTTCCTTCGGCCCGAGCTGATCTCCGCGGCGCGGACCGCCACCCCGTCCATCGTCACGCGGTCGAAGGGGGGAAAATCGTGATCGGCCTTGATCTCCTGACGCAGAATCCTTCCCGCGGCCCGTTCCAAATCGCAGGACTCCGCCGGGAAGGGATTCCTCAGGGGAAGGATCAGGGCCTCGGCCCGCGAAGGCGTGATTAGTGATTTCATGGAGGCAAAGGCGAAGGTAGCTTGCTGCATTCCATGCCGGAAACAACAAAGAGACCGACGAGCCACGAACGCCGGACAGCCCCGGAGGCCGCTCTTCCAAGCGATGCCTTGGGACGGCCCGTCCATGACCTGCGCGTCTCGCTGACGGACCGTTGCAACCTCCGCTGCACCTACTGCATGCCGGCGGAGGTCTTCGGCAACGACCATGCCTTCCTACGTAAGGAGGAACTCATCAGCCTCACGGAACTTGACCGGATCATCGGCGCCTTTGTCCGCTGCGGGGTGAGGAAACTCCGCATCACGGGAGGGGAGCCGTTGCTGCGACCCGGCGTGGTGAAATTCCTCGAACGGCTCCGGAAATTCGAGCTCCTCGAAGATGTGGCCATGACGACCAACGGACTCCTACTCCCCTCCTTCGCACAGCGTCTTGCGGAGGCCGGACTGCGCCGCGTCACCATCAGCCTCGACGCGCTCGACCCGGCGGTCTTCGGTGCCATGAACGGCCGGGGAAAGCATCCCGACCTGGTGCTGGCGGGCATCGCCGCGGCTCGGGCCGCGGGACTCGGCGTCAAGGTGAACATGGTCGTCCAGCGCGGCATGAACGATTCCCAGATCCTTCCCATGGCGCGCCACTTCAAGGAAGACGGCATCACGCTGCGCTTCATCGAGTTCATGGATGTTGGCAATGTCAACGGGTGGCGCCCGGAATCCGTGGTGGGTGGAAGGGATATCCTGGATCTGATCGGCTCAATGATGCCCTTCGAACCGGTCTCGCCAGCCTACCGGGGCGAGGTGGCGGGCCGCTTCCGTTACCTGGATGACCAGGTGGAGTTCGGCATTATCACCTCCGTCACCTCCCCCTTCTGCGGCGACTGCACACGTGCCCGGCTTTCCGCCGACGGCCACCTTTTCACCTGCCTCTTCGCCACGCAGGGGCATGACCTGCTCGGGAAAATCCGCGCCCGCAATCCCGACGACGAGGAACTTTACGAAATGATTGCCGGCCTCTGGCGGGCACGTTCGGACCGCTACTCGGAGCTACGGGCCCTCTCGGCTTGGGGGGAAGGCCCACCCAAGGTGGAGATGTCCTTCATCGGGGGATGATGCCGTGATGACCCCGCTGCTCGCCGCATTGTTTTTTTTCGTCGCCCTGGTCTACTCGACCGTTGGCTTTGCAGGAGGCTCCTCCTATCTGGCGCTCCTGCAGATTCACGGGACACCCTCCCATCTCCTGCCGCTAATTTCCCTCGGATGCAATCTCATCGTCTCAGCACAGGGATTCGCGCAGTTCGCAAGGGTCGGCCATTTCTCGCTGCGCCGCAGTCTGCCTTTTGTCGCGCTCTCGATTCCCGCGGCGTATCTCGGCGGTCTTTACCCGATCCGGGAAAAGACCTTCTTTTTCCTGCTCGCCCTGTCGCTCAGCGCCGCGGGGATTCTCCTGCTGGTGCCGCTCAAGCCGGGCAAACCCGTCGAGACCCCGTTCCGCCGCCTGATGGGTCGCTTCGGACCGCTGCTCGGTGCACCGCTCGGTCTCCTCTCTGGAATCGTCGGTATCGGGGGAGGCATCTTTCTGGCCCCCATCCTTCATCTTGCGCGCTGGGCCCCGGAACGCGAGATCGCGGCCCTCGCGGCATGTTTCATTTTCACCAACAGCATCTCGGGACTGGCGGGACAACTTCAGAAGCAGGGGTGGCACCCCGCCGGGCTTGAGTCCTACTGGCTGCTCCCCTTCGCGGTGCTAGCCGGGGGATTGATCGGCGCCCGCTCCGGCGCTCTCCTGCTTCCAGCGGTTCGGATCCGTCAGATCACCGGACTGCTCGTGATTCTTGTCGCCTTCAATCTCTGGATGAAGATCCTCCGCATGGCTTAAGAAATGACCGACTTGCGGCCCCTCACCAATAGATGCGCGGGGCGATTTCAGGGGGAAGGGGATTCGGGGGCGGCGGCTCGCTCCTTAGCAGGGATCGCCGCACCAGCGTGGGGGACTTCCCGTAGACTCGAGAGAAGCAGCGCGTGAAGTAGAGCGGGTTCTCGAAGCCGCAGCGGTCGGCGATCTCCTTCACCGCAAGACCGGAGCGTCCGAGCAGGGCGAGCGCAAGCTGGAGTTTGAGCAGGCGAAAGGTCTCCATGGGCGAGTGGCCGAGTGACTTCCGGAAGAGGCGGCAGAGGTGCTTCCCGGTCACGCCCGACCGCTCCGCCAACTCCCCCAACTGGAGGGCCCTCGCCGGCTTGATGTCGAGGATCTCCCTCATCAGGTTGAGCGAGGTATGGACCGGATCGGGAAGGCGGGCCCCGATGGAGAGCCCGCTGTCGTGCGAGGGCTTGAGAAGGACCGTCATCAGACACTGCAGGAAACGACTCTCCTCGGCACCGGCGCTGAGCGTGGGCCAGTCCGACTCCCCGTGCGTGGCGATATTCTCGAGCAGGTGCCTCAGCATCGGGGCGACGACCTCCGGGGGATTGGCTAGGAAGACGGGCCACTCACGCGGATCGGGCCAGTCGGTGGACATCGTGGCGATGTCGAAATGGACATAGGCATGGCGTGTCGCGACAAGGCGGTCCCACCGGTAGGACTCCCGGAAACCGGGGCGGGCCAGGATCACACTCCCGGGCGGAGCCTGATGCTCCTCATCGTCATGCCGATAGGTCGCCGTCCCCTCGATCATGAGCACCAACTCATAGTCCTTCAGGGTCCGTGGAACCAGGCGGTCGCCCGGACGGTAATGGACCACTCCCCCGTAGAGATATTTCAGAACAAGGGCATCCCGAGGTGAGGTCTTGATGTCCGAAAAGGGCATATTGAACACCCGCAAGCTGGCACATTTTTTAAAAGCATCCAAGAACCGATGCGAATTTCGTGCATGTTTTCACGACTCCTGACCATTGGCGAATCTCACGGAGGGACTAGCTTGATGTCAGCATTCCCCTCACACCCTTCGGAACCCCCAAAAACCCATTCCCCTATCGCCCATCACACCATGAGCACCGACCACGCAACCGCCGCCATCTCCAAGCCGCCGACGAAACTCGACTACAGCCTGACCGGTGAAAACGCCGTACGCGCCATCGAGCGCGGCCTCGCCGAAGCCGAGTGGTACCAATGCCCCGTTCCCCGGGCGACCATGAGGAAGCTGCTGGAGCGACGCGACGGACCGGCGATCCGCGACACCATCCTCTGGTTCGTCCTGATTCTTGGTGCCGGATACGCCACGTTCGCTCTCTGGGGTAATTGGTGGGCACTCCTTCCCTACATGGTGTATGCGGTGCTCTACGCCTCCACCTCCGACTCGCGATGGCATGAGGCGGGCCACGGCACGGCCTTCAAGACCGACTGGATGAACAATGCCCTCTACGAGATCGCCTCCTTCATGGTCATGCGTGAGTCGACCGTCTGGCGCTGGAGCCATACCCGTCATCACAGCGACACGATCATCGTCGGCCGCGATCCCGAAATCGCCGTCCCGCGCCCACCCGATATCGCCGGAATCATCAAGGCCTTCTTCAACCTTCCGGTCTATCCAAAGTATTTCAAACACATCCTCATGCACGCGTTCGGACAGATGAGCGAAGATGAGAAGACCTACATCCCCGAGAGCGAGTTTCCCAAGATCTACCGCAAGGCTCGGATCTACGTCCTCATCTACGCCTCGGTCATCGCCCTATCGATCGCGACCCGTAGCATCCTGCCACTCCTCTTTGTGGGCCTTGCCAACATCGTCGGCTCGTGGCTCATGGTCGTCTACGGACTCACCCAGCATGCGGGCCTTGCTGAGAACGTCCTCGATCACCGCCTCAACTGCCGCACCATCCGGATGAACTTCATCAACCGGTACCTCTACTGGAACATGAACTACCACGTGGAGCACCACATGTTCCCGCTCGTTCCCTACCATGCACTCCCGCGCCTCCACGAGGCCGTGAAAGAGGATATGCCGACACCCTACCGGAGCCTGTTCCATGCCTGGAGCGAAATCATTCCCTCCGTCCTGCGACAGGTGAAGGATCCCGCCCATCACGTGAAGCGCAAGCTGCCCGAACCGAAGGCGCGTCTGCAGGAGGGCCTCCACGCCAACGACGCGCAACCCGATGCCGAGGGGTGGATCGAGGTCTGCTCCGAGCAGGATCTCGGCCCGGCCGACGTGATCCGCTTCGACCACGGCAAGAAGACCTACGCCCTTTACCGGGACGAGCATGGCGCGCTCTTCGCCACAGACGGCATCTGCACCCATGGCAACACCCACCTTGCCGACGGCCTCGTCAAGGGATCGATCATCGAGTGCCCGAAGCACAACGGACGCTTCAACCTCGCCGACGGATCCCCGGCGCGTCCGCCGATCTGCCGAGGACTCGCCACCTATCCACTGGAGGAACGCTACGGACGACTTCGTCTCAACATCGCACGGATGGGGGGTGCCGGGGCGCGTCTTCAGAAAAGCTACACCCTGCGCGTCGTCAGCAACCGGAGCGTGGCCACCTTCATCAAGGAACTCGTCCTAGAACCGGCCGACCCCTCCGGGAAAATCGCCTTCACCCCCGGCGACTACCTCCAGCTCGACATCCCCTCCTACGAGATGATCCGGTTCCGGGAGTTCGACATTCCCGAGCCGTACGCCTCCGTCTGGGAAGCCCAGCATGTCTTCGACCTCGTCTCACGGAATCCCGAGAGCGGCCGACGAAACAACTACTCGCTGGCTTCCAACCAGCAGACCGAGCGGACCCTCCGATTCAATGTCCGCATCGCCACCCCGCCGCCTGGACAGGACTGCCCTCCCGGTGTCGGATCCGCCTATGTCTTCAACCTCAAGCCCGGCGACACAGTCACCGCGATTGGCTCCTTCGGCGACTTCCACATCAAGCCGACCCAGCGCGAGATGGTCTACATCGGCGGAGGCGCCGGGATGGCTCCGCTGCGCTCCCATCTTTCCCATCTCTTCGAGACGGAGAAGACCGCCCGCAAGGTCAGCTTCTGGTACGGAGCCCGCTCACGCCAGGAGATCTACTACGGCGACTACTTCGAGACCCTCGCCAAGGAACACCCCAATTTCGACTTCCACCTCGCCCTCTCCTCACCTCTTCCCGAGGATGACTGGAAGGGCCTGCAGGGCTTCATCCACGAGGTCGTTTTGGAACGCCACCTCAAGGATCATCCGAATCCCAAAGCCGTCGAATACTACCTCTGCGGCCCCCCGATGATGGTCAAGGCCTGCACCAAGATGCTCGCCGACCTCGGCGTTCCCGCTAACCAGATCGCCTACGACGAGTTTTGAGCACCCACCCCTCCATAACCTGCTCACCCTTCGGCCGACTCCCGGACGGCCGTTCCGTGGAGCGCTTCACTCTGGCTAATGGCAAGGGACTCGAATGCGACGTCATCACCTACGGGGGCATCGTCACCGCCCTCCGTGTCCCATTTCGCGAAGGAAAAACCATCGATGTGGTGCTGGGATTCGATCATCTGGAGGATTACCTGGGTCCTCATCCCTACTTTGGCACCTTGGTCGGCCGGGTAGCCGGCCGTATCAGCGGAGGAAGATTCACCCTCGACGGCAAGGAGTATCCCCTGGCCCTCAACGATGCTCCCAACCACCTGCATGGCGGACCGGAGGGATTCGACAAGCGGCTCTGGAATGCTGAACAGTTGGTTCCCTCGGCCGATGAGGCCGCCCTGCGTCTCACCTACCTGAGCCCCGATGGCGAGGAAGGATACCCCGGCAACCTGCGCGTGGAGGTCACCTATGCCGTGACCGTCCGGAATGAACTTGTGATCCGCTACGGCGCGGAAACAGACCGGGCCACCCCGCTGAGTCTCACCAACCACTCCTATTTCAACCTCACCGGCGAGGGGAGCGGCGACATCCTCAGCCAGACGCTTCAGGTTTTCTCAGACGAGATCGCCTCCACCGATGATGCCATGACACTGCTTGGAACCAAAAGCGCCGTCGCCGGTCAGGGAAACGACTTAAACACTACGCGCCTCCTCGGTGAAGCCATCCCCCGCCTCCTCAATCATCACGGGGACAACCACTTCATCCGCCGCTCCTCACCCGGGGAACTCGTGCCGGCCGCCATTCTCACCGACCCGGTGAGCGGGCTTACCATGACGGCTCTCACCACCCAGGACTGCGTGCAGGTTTTCAGCGCAACCGTCCTCGACGGCACACTGACCGGGAAGTCGGGGCGGCCCTACAAGAAGCATGCGGGACTCTGCCTGGAGTGCCAGGGATGCCCGGGTGCGGTGCACACGCCCGTCTTGGGGGATATCATCCTCCGCCCCGGAAAGCGCTACGATCACACCACCATCTACCGCTTCGCGGTGATGGCATGACACCCACACCTCTTGTTCTTAGCTATTTTCAATGGGTGACTCGGGGGGGGGGGAATCCCGAACAGTCACCACAACGGCGAGTGCCGGGGGGCACGCCGTAGCCTATGCATTAACGCATAGCCCGAAGGGTTCAGATCACGGGAGTGATTGAAGCAAAGCCCTGTGTCCCGAAAGGGATCCGAATGGAGAGGGAAATAATCAGGAAATCAGGAAGTGCGGACAGGGAAAATTCACAAGCCGAGGCGGAAGAGGTATTGGCTCAGTCTGGAGGAAGCTGGAATGTCATAACCAACCTCCATTCGCTCCCTCTCTTTTTTCAGATCCTTGGATGGGCCTCGGCTGTGCCCCACTCGCTCCCGCTCACCTCGCTGACGGCCTGTGCTACTGCACAGGCTAAGCCGTGCCTTCCGGCACTCGGCGGTCCTTGGTGGTAAAAATCCAACCCTATCCGTTTCTTTTCCTGAGTTGGCTGGCCCGGCCGTTGCTACGCATCCGTTACGGCTGAGTTCCTGATTTTTTGTGTCTCGTATTCACCCTATGAAACAGCAAGGAGCCCTACCCGCTCATCCCTTCCAGCCGAAGAACTTCCGTGACTTGATGATCTCAGCCACGCGCGGGGGGACCATCTCTTCCCAGGAAGCATCCCCCTGCTGGATCTTGGCAATCACGTCGACCGACTTGATGCCGAGGTAATCGAGTTTACAGCCGGCCATCGGGACGATGAAGCGATTCTCCAGCAGGTAGGCATAGAGCGCCTGCAACCCAGGCTCCACGCGGTAGGAGGAGGCCTCGAGGATGTGACCCTTCTCATCCTGTGTAGGGTAGACGTAGAGGCGGACCCCCTTCTTGAAGAGACGCCCCAGCCCCTCGAGGACCCCTCCGTCGAGGTTGCCGTAGTATTTTTCCTCGAAGATCTCATGGAGCGTCGGCACTCCCAGCGGCAAGCCGATCGATCGGTCCGTGTAGCGGCGGAGATACTGGATCAGGCGGTAATACTCGCCATAGTTGGAGATGAGCACCGTGCGCCCGAGAGCCCCGAGCATATCGACGCGATCAAGGAAATCCTGAAGGTCGAGCTGCCCGCTGCGCATCAGATGCTTCATCGTGATCTCGTGCAGGATCTCGGGCTGCTCGCCCGCCAGATCCTCCTCGGTGAGGAACATCGTCTGGGCGCAGGTCAGCATGTCGTAGGCGACATTGGTGACGGGTCGGAAGCTCCCGCGCTCCACGAGGAGAGGCTTGCGGTAGAAGAGATCGGCCGCCTGGATGACCTCGCCGTCGCCACGGAAAAGCACCGCCTGGGCCAGCCCCTGGGTGACGAGCTCGAGGCACATGATGCGGTTGTCGACCATCGCGAAGTCGGGCCCCGAGAAGCGGATCATGTCGACCTCGATGCGCGAGGGACCAAGATCGTCCACCAGTGACCCGATAAAGGCCTTCAGATCCTTGCGCTTGAAATAGGCCCCGTGAATCAGGTTGACCCCGACAATGCCGAGGGCCTCCTGCTGTTCGAGGTTCTCCTCATCCAGCATGCGGACGTGGAGAATGATCTCATTGGGCTGGGAGCGGGGTGAACTCTGGAAACGGATCCCCATCCAGCCGTGGGACTCGTTCTTCGTCTTGTAGGCGCGGGCCGCCACCGTGTCGGCGAAGGCGAAGAAGGTACGCTCGGAACCGACCTTCTCGTCGAGGCGCTCGATGAGCAGGTCATACTCGTGGTCGAGCATCTCGCCGAGACGTTGACGACTGACGAAGCGGGTGCTCTTCCCGTAGATCGCGTCGGAGAAGGTCATGTCGTAGGCCGAGATCGTCTTGGCCACCGTCCCGGCGGCTCCCCCGACATGGAAGAAACGGCGGGCCACCTCCTGGCCGGCGCCGATTTCGGCGAAGGTGCCGTAGATCGGCTTCGCCATGTTGATCTCAAAGGCCTTCTTGTTCGCCTTCAGCTCGAATTGATTGATCATGCGGTGCGTATTTTTAAGGCAAGGGCCTTCTGTTGCCCAGCCAATCCGCGTGGCGATTTTGAAACTGAAGCCCGTTGAAATTTATCCCGCAGAGACGCAGAGGCGCGGAGAGTGTTTACAGGCCTTAGAGGCTGCGGCAAGAGCCATCAGCAATCCATGGTTTGGCACGAAATCCCCTGCATTTGATCCAGTATTTTTCTCCACAACCCTGCGTCTCTGCGGGAAACTTTGATTTTTTTCCTCTTTATGCGATGAAGCATCCGATGAAGCGCTTCTTTACCCTCCTGCCTCTGCTTCTGGTGCTGGGAGGATGCGCCCATCCCCTGCCGCGCTACGAGCAACCTCTCCCTCGTGCCGCCGTTCAGAAGATCCGGACCACGGCTTACACCCATACGGAGAGTGATCACAGACGCTATAGCAACCTCACCGCACTCGGCACCTCTCTCCGTAGCGGTCCACTCGTCCACAGCGCTGCCGCCGACTGGGCGCGATGGCCTTGCGGAACCATGTTCCGGATCCGGGCGACAGGGGAGATCTACGAGGTGGACGACTACGGATTCGCACTCTCAGGGGTCAACACCATCGACCTGTACAAACCGAGCAAGGCGGCGATGCGCGAATGGGGAGTCCGTCGCGTGACGATCGAGATCCTCAAGTGGGGAGACCCGTGGGCCAGTTACCGCAAGATGGTCCGCGTCCGAACCTACCGTCACATCAAGCGGATGATGAATGAGATCAAATCGTTCTTCGGTGACGGGAACCCTCCACCCGAGCCTGTCTTCCCGCCGGGAGGAATCTGCCCGGTACCAACACCAGTTCCCTACAAACCTTCCACGAAGTGCCCTCCGAAGCATTCGGGCAAAAAGTCACCGAAGTCTTCCAAAAAGAAATAGAGCATATTTTTTTATCAGTCGCAGTATAATGGACTGCAATGATCGATATGGAATTGCTTGCCTGCCAACGCATCAGGAAGACAGGAAAGGAGAGTCCGGCTCGGAGAGTGGAATTAGTGTCTGCTTTCAGCACGTTGTAACGTTTCAACATTTCAACGGTTTTAACCATCCGACGACTCACCATCCGGGTAAATCATCCAGGCCGTCGGCGTGCTTCCATTGCAAAATCCGGGTTTATTTTCGGCCGCTTTCTCCTGAGTTGGCTTACCCGGTCGTTGCTCCATCCATAGCAGCAGTAAAACACAAGGTGCGCGCCTCGATATCATTGCGATCACCGCAAGGCGCTCTCGTACCGACTACCAGATCCTGATGATTTTTCTCACCGATACTGCAGGAGCAATATTGGAATTACCGGCCTGAGTTGCCGTGATAATCGATGATCCGCGCTTTTTCATGTAAGCCTTGCTTCCTGAGATAGACAAGACTGCGGGAATACTGCTGGTGTATGTAACAGGCAAACCTGATGAGGATGTCGCCTCAAGATTGATTACCCCATTTGTTGAGAAATTGACAGAGGAAGGAGGCGCGAAGGTGATGTTTTGAGTTGCTCGGGCCACTGCAAGGATACCGGTTGCCACTCCACTATAGTTACTGTCGTTCACGGTTGCCATCACTGGATAATTGCCGGCATTCACTGGAGCCGCACTGCTATTCCTATAAGATACCGTAACCGGCAAGCTCCTGGGCGTCGTCGTCACGATCACCGACTTCGCAACACCATCATAGGTATGCCTTAGATTGCTTAATGCCACTAAAGCCCTCACCCTCCCCACCACCAGGGTGTTGGTAACAGGTGTTGCAGCAAGATAGTTGCTGTTTCCATTCTGCGATGCCACGATCGTTGCCGTCCCGGCTCCTACAATGACGACGGCTGGACCGCGTACAATCCCGATGTCCATGGAGACCAGATTGCTGACCTTCAGATTAAGTTGACCGTTCGTGACCCCTTGTGCGGGAAGCTCATTGAAGGGTGCGTCAGCATTATAAATCGGAAGTGATACAATGGAGTCGACCACCGATAACCCCTTTCCAAGCACCCTGGCAAAAACCGCAAACGGAGGATTCCCCGCGATGTTCGTGTTATCCAGAATCGAGGAATTATTCGTCAGGTTAATGAACCACTGCGTGGTGGCACTGTTCGGATTGGTGCCCACAAGAGCCATTGCAACGGTGCCACGGGTGTTTGAGAGGGAATACTCATTGGTGATCGGTGCTTTTGCAGAAATGGGTGCAAGATTCGTGCTGGCCACATAGCCGCCCCCCTGAATCACGAAACCGGGAACGGACCGGTGGAAAAAGCTGTTGTCGTAAGCTCCTTTATCTGCAAAAGAGATAAAGTTTGCGACCGTGACCGGAGCACTTTGTGTTAACAGTTCCATGGGGATATCACCAAGATCCGTCACCACATCGGCCACAGAGTTGGTAGTGACGATTGCCACATTTGTATCCGAGCTGGTGTAAGTTAAGGGCAAACCGGATGAAGACATGCCTAGGATTGCAAAGGGAGCACCTCCGTAGGTTCTGTTGGAGAGGGCTGCGAAGGTGATCGCTTGATTACCCCGGGCCACAATGAAGCTGGTGGTGACCTGTGGGGCGGCCAGGTAGTTACTGTTACCGTTTTGGTTGGCGGCCAGAGTTACTAGACCCGCACCCCTGAGGGTCACGGTCGAGTTGCTTACCGTTGCCGGCCCTGAAAGAACCGACAGCCTCACGGGCAGGGCCGAGGAGGCCGCTGGGAGCGTCACCGTGAAGGGCGCCGTCCCGTTGGTCTTGGGGGTGACCTGCGTAAAGGGTGCGATCGACTGGGTGGCCTGCAGGATCTGGAAGCTGTTGGTCACTTCGGGAGCGGCAAGGTAGTTGGCGTTGCCAGGCTGATTGGCGGCCAGCACCACCGTCCCTCCTCCGGTCATCCTCACGGCATTGGTTCCCGACATCAGTGCCGGCCCTGACTTCACCGAAATGGTGACCGGCAATCGCGAGGAAGCCGCAGGCAGCGGAGCCGGGAGTGTAATAACAGCGTTGGGGACATAGGTCCGGTCGGCAACTGGTGCGAAACCACTGATCGTGTTGCTCGCCTTGAGGACCACCAGAGTTCGGGCAACATTGGTGGCCGCTGCCCAGTTCGTATTGCCGGGTTGTGAAGCCGTGATGGTGGTGGTACCGGCTCCCACGATCGTGAGGGTGTTGTTGCTGACAATGGTTGCAACTGCGGGCACCGAGGAGGCGTAGCTCACTGGCAGCCCTGAGGAGGCCGTTGCGTTGGTCAATCGATAAGGGGCCTGCCCAAAGGTGTTGCTCGCAAGGGGAGTGAAGGTGATGGACTGGCTTCCCCTGCTGACCACAAAGATTTGTTTAACCGGCGTCGCCACACTCCAGTTTGTGTTTCCGACCTGACTGGCCTGCACAGTAATCGTCCCAATACCATTCAGTGCGAGCGTATTACTTGAGACCAGTGAAGCGGCTCCAGAAATAATGCTGTAGTCTACAGGGAGACCCGAGCTGGCTGAGGCATTGAGTGTGATCTGGTTGGTTGAAATTGGCTGACTTGGTATACTCGGGAAGGTGATCGTTTGCGATCCAGCACTCACGCTGAAGCTGGTGGTTACTTCGGTGGCGGCCAAGTAGTTGGCGTTGCCCGCTTGGTTAGCTGCCAGCACCACCATTCCAACCCCGGTCAAAGTCACCGTGTTGCCTGAAATCGTGGCAGGGCCACTCTTAACGCTTATCGTTACAGGCAGGGTGGAGCTGGCACTCGGTGGCGTAATCGTGACGATCGCCCCATTTCTGAACGTCTGGTTCGCAACCGTCGTGAACGAAGCGATCGTGTTGCTTGTCTTGGCAATCACCATCATGTTGGTGATGCTCGGTGCCTCACTCCAGTTGCTGTTGCCGTTCTGGGAAGCGGTGATGGTCGCCGTTCCTGCACCCAGGATCGTCACCATGTTACTCGACAGACTGATGTTGCCGGAGGCCGAACTGTAGCTCACCGGCAATCCCGAGGAG
>Ga0208327_1000066_pt1 | contig 28821 bp, 27 predicted proteins | sample LakMenEpi26Jun08_FD_150733 | JGI IMG/M metagenome (GOLD analysis project Ga0208327, IMG submission 150733) | Freshwater microbial communities from Lake Mendota, WI - 26JUN2008 deep hole epilimnion (SPAdes) | ecosystem: Environmental > Aquatic > Freshwater > Lake > Epilimnion/Euphotic zone ...
TCGCGTCGCCCAAATAGGTCAGATGGTTGGCCTTTGCGCCCTTGCCCAGAATTGCTTTTTTGGTTTCGACGAAATTGCCGATCTTTGCCTTTTCCTCCAGCACCGTTCCGGGCCGGAGCCGCGCAAACGGACCGATTTCGCAACCCTCACCGATGATAGCGCCTTCAATATGGCTGTTTGCGCGAATTTTTACGTGGTCAGATATGCTGACGCCGGGGCCAAAAAAGACATTGGGTTCAATCAGGACATCGCGGCCAAGCTGCGTATCCCACGCAAACCAGACCGTTTCCGGCGCAATTAAGGTTGCGCCATCATCCATGGCCTGCACCCGGCGGCGCTGCTGCCACGCTTGCTCTATCTCCGCCAATTGCGCGCGGCTGTTGATGCCAGCAACGTTGTAGGGTTCGGTCATGACAGCCACGCAAATCCGTCCGTCTTCGCTGGCTATGTTGACGATATCGGTAAGATAATATTCCTTTTGCACATTATCGTCGGTGACGCGCTTCAGAAGCGAGAACAGGTCGCGTGCTTTCACCGCCATCAGGCCGGAATTGGACAGCTTCACCGCTTTTTCCGCCTCGGTTGCGTCCTTTTGTTCGACCATTTTGATGATGCGGCCATCTTCGACGATGACGCGGCCATAGCCGGTTGGATCTTCTGGCGCGAACGCCAACACGACCACCGCCGGCGCATCAGGCGCGTTGAGCCGCGCCACCATGGCTTGCATCGTAGCGGTCGGCACGAAGGGCACATCGCCATAAAGGATAAGGACATCGCCATCAAACCCCTCCAGAGCGCCTTCTGCCTGCTGCACGGCATGGCCAGTGCCAAATTGGGGTTCTTGCACCGCAAGCTGTGCCGAGCCCGCCAGAGCGGCCTCCAGTTGTTCCTTGCCGCTGCCGACCACCACAATCTTTTTGGTCGGGCGTAAGGCATCGACGGAGGCCATTAAATGCATCAGCATGGGCCGACCGGCAATGGGATGCAGCACCTTGTGCAGGTCGGATTTCATGCGCGTGCCTTTGCCCGCGGCGAGAATGATGGCGGCTAATTCAGTCATATATATTCTCATGCCAGCAAATTGTTGCGGTTTCCAGAGCAACACTTCAATGACACGCGACACAAACGAATAATGTGGGATTTTTGGGTTTGGATTTTCCTTTCGACATCATTGGATTTGATCTTGACGGTACTTTGGTCGACACCAGCGGCGATCTGACCGCTGCGGTCAATCATGTCCTGGAGAGCGTCAGCAGGCCGCTGCTATCGCAAGAAACGGTGAAGCAGCATATCGGCGGCGGCGCGAAGCTGATGTTGCAACAAGGACTTGAGGCAACAGGCGGTATTCCGGATGGCGATTTCAAACCGCTCTATCGCCAGATGCTGACCTATTACGAAGCCAATGTCTGTGTGCATAGCCGCCCGTTCGATGGCGCGTTGGCGGTGCTGGATGCACTTGACGAAATGGGTGTGCGTTATGCCGTGGTGACCAACAAGTTTGAAAGCCTTGCGGTTAAATTGCTCACCGACCTGAACCTAGCACACCGCATGGGGTGTATTTTGGGCGCAGATACTTTGGGCAAGGAAAATGCCAAACCTTCGGGCGCACCGATCTTTGAAATGATCAAACTTTGTGGTGGCGGAAGGGCGGCCTATATCGGCGATTCCATTTACGATGTCATGGCGGCCAAGAATGCCGGCGTCCCAAGCGTGGCCGCCAGTTTCGGGTTTTTGCATGGGCCGGTCGAGGACATGGGCGCAGACGCAATCATCGGTCATTTTGACGAATTGCTTGATTGCCTCAAAGGCATGGGATCAAATTAGCTCACGCAGAGGCGCAGAGCACGCCGAGCCGATTTTCTCTTCGCCGTTGCTTGCGCCAATTCGCTGTGTCTATAAGTGGGGCGATCTCACAGGCATTGCAGCAGGGTACGAAGTGAACAGTTGGTTGTCTCCCCGCATGATATTTGCGTTTGCGCTGGCATTTGTCGGCGCAATGTTCGCTGCCCAAATGGAAGGAACGGCCGAACGCGTTCTCGTCATATTTGTATCCATGTTGGTTGCATTGTTCGTCGTTGCCGATCCACATGAACGCGAAGAGACACCTGCCGAACCAGCCATGTCTGATGGCAATAGCCTTGATGTCACGGCCATCACCTCGCATCCACAATTGCAGGCGTTTATTGATGCTTCGGCCGATGCCATATTGATGGTCGAAAATGCCCGCGTCAATGCTGCCAACCAAGTCGCGCTGCGTTTGCTTGGCGCAAATATTGTTGGACAAAATGTGCGGATGGCGTTCCGTCACGCTGGCGCGATTGAACGGCTGTCCGACCCAGATGCGCAGCACAGCGGGCACCCGATTCGGTTGGCAGGCATTGGCCAAAAAAACCAATTATGGGACATGCGGATTCAAACCATGGGTCCATCGCAAAAAATCGTGCATTTGGCCGACCGCAGCGGAACACAAGCCGCCGAAAAAATGCGTGTCGATTTTGTCGCCAATGCCAGCCACGAATTGTTGACACCGCTGGCCGCTATCAAAGGCTTTATTGAAACGCTGGCTGATCCCGCCGCGGGTGATGACGTCATAACGCGCAGCCGGTTTCTGGGCATCATGGCCAAGGAAACCGACCGGATGCAGGCGCTTGTCCGTGACCTGATGTCGTTGAGCCGGATTGAGGCCGAAAAATATGATCCACCACAAACGCCAGTCGATTTTTCCGACATCGTTAGGGAAACCGTTGATCAGTTACGCAACAGCCAAAAGGACCGTGGCACAGATATCGTGGTTGATGTGACGGCGGGTCTGCCACCTGTCATGGGCGACGCCGGGCAATTGCGGCAGTTGGCGAGCAACATATTGAACAATGCACTCAAATATGGTCGCACTGGAACACCCGTGACGGTTTTGCTGGGGCGTTCACGATCTGGCGCGATGATCAATTTTTCGGTAACGGATGTGGGCGACGGCATTGCCCCTGAACATTTGCCGCGCCTAACCGAACGATTTTATCGTGTGGATTCAGGACGAAGCCGCTTGGTTGGCGGAACTGGCTTAGGCTTAAGCCTCGTCAAACATATCGTTGATCGGCATCGCGGCCATCTGGAAATCCGCAGCACCGTAGGAAAGGGCACAACCGTTTCGGTATTGCTACCCGTCGTACCCACCGGACCGTCATAATAATGTAACACAAGAGTCATTTATCAGCCATCTGGACCGTCTAAGAGGCCTTCGAGTGCGGTTCGAACTGCGCCAAATCCAATATGGGGACAGCCAATATGTTGAAAAAAATTTCGCTCATTGCCGTAAGTGCACTCGCGCTTTCGGCGTGTAATGACCAAGCCAGCACCGGGGGCGCTGCGGGTGGCTCGCGTCAGGAAATCCGCATAGTGGGTTCATCGACGGTGTTCCCCTTTGCAAAGGCCGCATCAGAAGCATTTGCAAAGGCAGACGCATCACGCAAGTCGCCAGTGCTTGAATCGACCGGAACGGGCGGCGGGATTGAACAATTCTGTAAAGGCGTTGGCGCAGATACGCCAGACATTGCCAACGCATCGCGTCGCATGAAAAAAACCGAATTTGAAAACTGTCAGAAAAATGGCGTGAAAGACATTATTGAAATTCAGGTTGGCATTGATGGCCTTGCGCTCGCGCAGTCGAACGAGGGCGTGAAGTTCGCCTTGTCCACCGCCGATGTTTACAAGGCACTTGCCGCCAACCCATTTGGCAAGCCACAAACGGCCAAGCTTTGGTCCGACGTGAACCCGTCGCTGCCCAAATTGCCTATTTCGGTCTACGGCCCGCCAACGACCTCTGGCACGCGCGATTCATTCCATGAACTGATCATGGAATCTGGTTGCAATACTGATTCCGCGACAAAGGCGTTGAAAGATAAAGACGAAGACAAATACAAGGCGATTTGTACCGAAGTGCGCACCGATGGCGCGTTCAAGGAGCAGGGTGAAAACGACAATCTGATCGTACAGAAGCTCAGCTCCAACCCGAACATGGTCGGCATCTTCGGCTATAGCTATATGGAAGAAAATCCATCGAAGGTGCATGGCATCGCTATGAATGGTGTGAGCCCAACCAATGCCACGATTTTAGATGGCAGCTACCCCGGAGCGCGCAAGTTGTTTATCTATGTGAAGAAAGCGCATGTCGATAAAATTCCGGGCATTAAAGATTTTGTCCTCGAATTCCTGAAGGGCGGCGTAACCGGCGGTTACCTAACAAAATTGGGTATGATTGCGTCAAGCGATGCCGACTATAAGACGGCCAGCGACTCTGCGAACGGCCTGACCGCAATGACGGGCGCGGATTTGAAATAAAAGTGCAACAATGATGGCGTCTATGGGCCTGGATCGAATCTGTGTTTGATCCAGGCCTTCGCTGTATCGAAGGCGCTGTATAGGGCAGGTTTCGAATCATCTGGTCCAAAGGAGAATGGTTAGGTTTATGACTGGGACGGCATTGCTTTTCCTTGTCCTTGGTCTCGGCCTTATTGGCTGGATCGCCGGGCGCGCACGTGCGGCTGCGTTTGTGCGCAGCGCAAAGGGCGGGCCTCGGGGCACCGTCAACAGCCTGCCTTATTATCATGGCTGGTTCGTTGCGATATGCGCCATTGCGCCTGCACTTGCCTTCATGTTTATCTGGCAATCGATTTCCCCGTCATTGGTCACCAACATGGTGCTGTCGGCCCCTGCGGCGGCCGACCTGCCACAAGAAGGTTTCGCGCGCGCCGCGATCCTGTCGGAAGCGCGGGCGATTGCGCAAGGTTTCCAAGCCACTGCCTTTCAGGGTGAGAGCGAAAGGCTCGTGCCTTTGTACAAAGGCGCTTTGGCCTACTATAAATGGATTGGCGTGGCCGCGACATTATCGCTGCTCTTCGCAGGCGGCGCGTTTGCATTCACCCGCATAAAGCCCGACTTCCGGGCCCGCAGCAAGGTCGAACGCGTTGTCATGTTCGGGTTGCTGGTCGCATCATTGATTGCCATTCTGACAACGCTGGGGATTTTTGCCTCGCTGATTTTTGAATCATGGCGTTTCTTCTCGATGGTATCGCCATTTGAATTTCTGTTTGGCACTGAATGGAACCCAAAATCGGTTGTGACGCCCGGGGCGGACAATGGTTATGGCGCGATTCCGTTATTCTGGGGCACGATTTTCATTGGCGCGATCATCGCCATGATTGTCGCAATTCCGCTGGGCTTGATGAGCGCGATTTTCTTGACGCAATATGCGTCCGCGACAGTGCGTAAATGGATGAAGCCAATACTCGAAATTCTGGCGGGTGTTCCGACTGTGGTATATGGATATTTCGCCGCATTAACGGTGGCGCCTGCGGTGCGTGACTTTGCAGTCATGCTGGGCGTCAGCAATGCGGCGTCCGACAATGCCTTAGCCGCCGGCATCGTCATGGGCGTCATGATTATTCCATTGGTGTCGTCGATGTCCGATGACAGCATCGCCGCCGTGCCCAGCGCCATGCGCGACGGCAGCCTTGCCATGGGCGCCACCAAGAGCGAGACTATCAAGCAAGTGTTGCTGCCTGCCGCCTTGCCCGGCGTTGTCGGGGGTGTCTTGCTGGCCGTCAGCCGCGCGATTGGCGAAACCATGATCGTCGTCATGGCGGCAGGTTACACCGCCAACCTCACCGCCAACCCATTTGCGACCATCACCACCGTGACCGTTCAGATTGTCGCGCTCTTGACCGGTGACCAAGATTTCGGAAGCCCGCACACGCTTGCTGCATTTGCGCTTGGCCTTGCGTTGTTCGTGACGACATTCTTCCTCAATTATGTCGCATTGCGCGTCGTGAAAAAATATCGGGAAGCATATGAGTGAAGCCATGATGGATCCGACACCCACCGACTGGAACGGGCAGATCATGCAAAAGCGTATTGCGCGGCGCTATGCGGCCGAGCGTCGGTTTAAGGCGATGGGCTTTCTGGCTGTTGCCTTGTCGACTTTGTTCCTCGCCTTTTTGCTGTTCACGATGCTGGGCCAAGGCTTGCGTGGTTTTCAGCGCACAGAAATTGCGGTCGATTTTGACTTTCCCGCGTTAACGTCCGGCACAACGGCTGCCGCAATCAGTGGCACCAACGCAGATGCCGCGCTTAATTCTATGGATGTGCCCGGCATCGTTGAACTTGCCGTTGCCCAACAATATGGGGACATAAGTGAAGGCCTTTTGACTGCGGGCGCTGCGGGCAATGTGCGGCAGATGCTGATTGATAATCCCGGCCTTGTCACCGCAAAGCAGCAGCTGTGGTTGCCAGTGGATTCGCGATTGGATGTTGCGTTCAAGCGCGATGGTGAGCCGGCAGCCGAACAGACAGTATCCGCTCTGGCGCAAAAAGACGCGTTGCGCACTGCCTTTAACTGGACGTTCCTGACAGGTGCAGACGCCACTGACCCATCGGCGGTTGGCATCTGGGCCGCGTTCAAGGGATCGTTGATGACCATGGCGATTACGCTGATGCTTGCCTTCCCGGTCGGCGTATTGGCCGCGTTATATCTTGAGGAATATGCCGCAAAGAATAAGCTGACCGACATGATTGAAGTGTCGATCAACAATTTGGCGGCGGTCCCTTCCATCATCTTTGGTCTGCTTGGGCTTGCGGTTTTCCTGACCCTGTTCGGTATGCCGCGGTCGTCGGCATTGGTCGGCGGTTTAACGCTTGCGCTGATGACTATGCCAGTCATCGTCATTGCGGGCCGCAATGCTGTCAAATCCGTGCCGCCGTCGATCCGTGAGGCGGCGTTGGGCATTGGTGCCTCGCCCGTGCAAGTCGTGTTCCACCATGTGCTTCCGCTTGCCCTTCCGGGCATATTAACGGGCACTATTATCGGCATGGCACGCGCCTTGGGTGAAACGGCACCATTGTTGATGATCGGCATGCGCGCCTTCATTCCGGCTGCGCCCGAAGGCTTCACCGACGCGACAACCGCTTTGCCTGTGCAAATCTATCTTTGGTCGGACGAGGTCAATCAGGGCTTTGTTGAAAAAACCAGTGCCGCAATCATTGTGTTGCTGATATTCTTGTTGGGCATGAACGCCCTTGCCATCTATCTTCGCAACCGTTTCGAAACGCGTTGGTGACCTATGAAAACAAAGGACTACAATGTGGGCGTAACCCCCGGAATAGCCAAAATATCCACACGCAATGTGAATGTATATTATGGCGACAAGCAAGCCATTAACGACGTTTCGATCGACGTTGATCGTGAGAATGTCACTGCGTTTATCGGTCCGTCTGGCTGCGGAAAGTCAACGTTTCTGCGGTCGTTGAACCGGATGAACGACACCGTCGCAGGGGCCCGCGTGGAAGGCCAGATACTGCTGGACGGCGAAGACATTTATGCGTCTGGCATGGATGTCGTGCAATTGCGCGCGCGCGTCGGAATGGTGTTTCAAAAGCCAAATCCATTCCCGAAATCGATTTACGACAATGTCGCTTACGGTCCGCGTATCCACGGTCTCGCCAGCGGCAAGGCCGAGTTGGATCAAATCGTCGAAACGTCACTCACCCGCGCTGGATTGTGGACCGAGGTCAAGGATCGCCTGAGCGAAAGCGGAACGGCGTTGTCCGGCGGTCAGCAGCAGCGCCTGTGCATTGCCCGCGCCATTGCGGTGGACCCTGAAGTCATACTGATGGATGAACCTTGCTCCGCGCTTGACCCAATCGCCACTGCGCGGATTGAGGAGTTAATTCACGACCTGCGCGGCAAATATGCTATCATCATCGTGACCCACAATATGCAGCAAGCCGCGCGTGTGTCACAACGCACCGCCTTTTTCCATTTGGGCCATTTGATTGAATTTGGTGAAACGTCCGACATATTTACCAATCCACGCGAAGACCGCACCAAAGATTATATTACAGGCCGCTACGGTTAGAAAGATTGCAACATGAGCACTGGCACAAAGCACACAATCACTGCATTTGACGACGACATGGACGAAATCCGTGGGCTCATTGCCGAAATGGGTGCGCGGGCCGAAGCTGCGGTCATTGCGGCGATGAAGGCGTTGACCGAGCATGACGTGGAAGCCGCTGCCACTATTCGCGCCGACGACAAAATCATTGATAGTCTAGAAACCGAAGTAGAGCGATTGGTCGTTCGCACTATCGCCTTGCGCGCCCCCATGGCGGACGATTTACGCGAACTGATTGCGGCACTTAAAATGTCGGCCGTCATTGAACGTATTGGCGATTATGCCAAAAACATCGCCAAGCGCGTGCCCAAGATGGAGGGCAAGATACACGCATCCGCGAAAGAACAATTGGGCCGCATGGGCGAAATCGTCGTCGAAATGATCCGCACGGCGATGGACGCTTATGCCAAGCGTGACGTCGATCTGGCGCGCGCAGTCACCATTCGCGACGATGTGGTGGATCAGCTTAACAAGGATTTGTTTGTCGACTTCGTCGCTTATGTGGCAAAAAATCCGCAGAACGCGACGGAGGTCGCGCATTTGCTGTTCACCGCCAAGAACCTCGAACGGATTGGCGATCACACAACCACCGTTGCCCAAATGATTTATTTTACCGAAACGGGTGAAAACCTGCCCGACGCTTAAAGCGGAGAGATATATGCCCAAGGCGCAATTGCTATTGGTTGAAGACGACAGTGCGCTTGCCGAGCTGGTCCGCTGGCATTTTGAGCGTGAGGAATTCGACGTCCAACACACCGGCGACGGTGAAGAGGCGCTGTTGATGGCCAAGGAGCGCACGCCTGATTTGGTATTGCTCGATTGGATGCTGGAGAATTTATCCGGCATCGAAGTATGCCGCCAATTGCGCAAGTCGGACAACACCGCCAATGTGCCAATCATCATGCTCACCGCGCGCGGTGAAGAAGATGACCGCATTCGCGGGCTAGAAATCGGTGCCGATGATTATGTCACCAAGCCATTTTCACCACGCGAACTCGTTGCCCGTGCAAAGGCCGTCCTGCGCCGCGTGCGCCCAGCCCTGGCTGGCGAAGCCTTGCGCTTCGGTGATGTGGAAATGGACACTGTCGCGCACAAGGTGAAACGCGGTGGTAAGCAGGTGCCTTTGGGGCCGACCGAGTACCGGTTGCTAAAGCATTTCCTCGAATATCCAGGCCATGTCTTTTCGCGTGAGCGCTTGCTCGACAGCGTCTGGGGCCATGACAGCGACATCGAAATCCGCACTGTGGATGTCCATATCCGCCGCCTGCGCAAGGCCTTGAACGAAGGCTTTGACAGCGACATCATCCGGACCGTGCGTTCGGCGGGCTATTCGCTCGATCAAGACGCCGTTTAAAATTCCAGTTGCATCCGCGCTGCCACAACATCGACCGAATAATCGCGCTTATCCACGGGCAATGTTGAAAGCGGGTCGACCATAGCTGCCATTGGGCCGCCTTTAACCTGCACGCTGCCATAATTGAGCATGAACCGAATATAGTCGATCGGATACCAGTTCACGCCGAATAGATAGCTGGACTGCTTACCCCCGCGCCCAAGCCGCGTGTTGAGCGACGCCAGGCTGCTGATTCCGGTCGCAAAATTATTTGTCGCACCATTTTTCAGCGCATTGCTGTCGAGGTCGAGATATTCAAAGCGGCCCGCGATTTGGAACGCCCCTAAACCTTTTTTGTCGATGGGCTTGAGAACCTTCGTTCGGCTCCAAATGCCATCCTTATATCCACGGGTCTCACCTGTTAGGAAATATCCCGCTTCGGCGTACATCCCGAAAAAGCTTGGGTCGCCCGCTGGCGTAACAACAACATCTCCACCGGAGAAGCCGTCCAACCCGGTTGCGATGCCACCCGCACGATAGGCATTTACTTTGGTCCACTGACCTTCCCCGGCGAAATAGAAACCTGGGAATATCGCCGCCAGTTCCAACCCGACGATGCGGTCGCTCTTGGCTGCAAAACTGCCGGTGTCGACAAAACGCACGTCGGTTAATTGCGTATTCGGACGTGCGCGATAGCGCGCAATCTGGTTGGTCGAAGGGGCGTTGACGGACACTGAAGCCGTGGATCTATTGTTTGATGCAAATTCGCGTTGCTGGACCGTTGCACCAAAATGCAACTGCCCTCCAAAAGCTTTGGGCGCATAGACAAGCCGTCCAGCACCGATCCAACCATCATTGTCGAATGAACTGTCGATGCTGTGTGCGGCAAACAATCCTGCCTCCGCACGAATAGCGTTATCTTCATCATGCCATGCGACCGCGCCACCCAGCCTGCGGCTGTTCAAAAAGGCATCGTTAAATGCCGCGCGTTCGGTGAAGCTGTTATTGTTGGAGCTTGCGATTTGCTCCAGCCCATTTAACGTTTCGAAATTCCCAATCCGAACGTTAATTGGCGCGTTTTTGGGATTATAGCTTAAAAACACGTCGCCAAAGGCCACATTACCGTTCGCAAAATCACCTTCGACTTTATAACCAAAGCCGCCCGGCATCGTCCCCTCTGCACCAAGGCGTACGCGACGTACCCTGCTGTTGAAACCTAGATTTCGATTGGCGGCATAATCGCCGGGAATGCTCACATAGCCCGCATCATAATGGATTCGCCCGCGCGGCTTAAAGCTCCAACCATCGGGGCCGCTGGACTCTGGGCCGCCCTTCCATTTAACCTCAGTCGCGGTCTTTTTTTCGACGGCATTTATTTTTGCAGAGATAGCCGCGAGCTGTTCTTTCAGCGCCGCAACTTCAGCGCGCAGGGCATCAACCTCCGAGCCGCTTTCCTGCGCATAGCCAGGCACAGCGGCGGTTGTCATTGTGAGCAAAGCTGTTCCGTAAAGCCATTTTTTCGAGGTCACGATGTAATCCTGTTTATTTGATGACGGCTAAACAACAAATATGTGTCTCAACCATGACGCTAATATTGCGATTTTATGACAGCCAAAATCTATTGCTTTACGCTTGCGTCAACTGGGCTGTCATGCCAAGGCTCAAGTCAATTTCGCGGCCCCAGCCGCAATTGATTATGGAGATCTATTATGACCATCAGTTTTAAAGACAAAGTCGCAATTGTGACAGGTGCAGGCGGCGGTTTGGGCAAAGCTTATGCGCTTGAACTGGCCAAGCGCGGTGCCAAAGTGGTGGTCAATGACCTGGGCGGCGCGCGCGATGGCACGGGCACATCCGATGCAGCGGCGCAGGTCGTCGAACAGATTAAGGCCGCTGGCGGCGAAGCGATGGCCAATGGCGGCAGCGTCACCGAATATGACCAAATGGTTGAAATGGTGGCTAAGGCGAAAGAGGCCTTTGGCGGCGTGCACATATTGATCAACAATGCCGGTATCTTGCGCGACAAAAGCTTTGCCAAGATGGACATGCCCGATTTTAATTTGGTGCTTCAGGTCCATGTCATGGGTTCGGCCAATTGCACTAAGGCGGTTTGGGACATAATGCGCGACCAAGCCTATGGCCGTATCTTGATGACCACGTCGTCAACGGGCCTATATGGCAATTTCGGCCAAGCCAATTATGGCGCGGCAAAGCTTGGCCTTGCTGGCTTTACCAAGACGCTCCATTTGGAAGGCGCGAAATATAATGTCCGCGTCAACTCGCTTGCGCCCGTCGCTGGCACGCGCATGACCGAAGATATTTTCCCAGAAGGGCTGTTTGAACAATTCACCCCTGAAAATGTCGTGCCCGCCGCGCTGTATCTGGTCAGCGAAGACGCACCGACCAACATGATCATCGGCGCAGGCGGCGGTGGCTATCACGCGGCCTATGTCACCATGACCCCTGGCGTCGCGCTGCGTCAGGAAGACCGCAATGTCGAAGGTTTCGCCGCAGCATGGGACAAGATCATCGACCGCACCGGCGAAACGGTGCCGCAATCGGGTGGCGAACAATCCATCGCGGTGATGAAGGCGTTGCAAGCATTGGGCTAAGCCGCCCCAATAGTGCCTTATAAAGCCCGGTCTTTGGCCGGGCTTTTTTACGCGTCGACCAGTTTCATTAACTTGCGTTCGACAGGTGCCAGCACGGGTCCGAGATCATGGCCGCGTTTCAGGATTGCGCCGCCTTCGCCGACCAACGCCCACATGCCTTGGCGGTTGCGCAACGCGGGGCGTTTTTCGATGCGATATTCAGGCCGCTCGGTCGCGCGGCGGAACATGCTGAACACTGCGGCGTCGCGGCCCAAGTCAATGGCATAATCCCGCCAGTTTCCCGCCGCGACCATCCGGCCATATAGGTTCAGTATCTGCATCAGCTCATTTTTGTCAAAGCCGACCTGATTGTGGCGGCTAACCCCGGGAAAGGGCGTGATGACCGCGCTCAACTGACCTTGCGTCCCTTGGCTGGACGTGGCTTGGCAGGCGTAACTTTCGAACTGGCGTCACGCTGTGCCATCAACTCGGCCACTTTCTTACGCAAGCTTTCAATCTCGCATTGCATGATCTCAAGGCTTTGTGTCGCTGGGTCGAACATTTCGCGGCAAGGCGTGCCGTACGGCATGAAATCACGTGCGTAGGTTTCCGCCTTTACGAGCGTCGATCGCGCTTTTTGACCAATCATGGTCGCGCCAGCTGGCACATCGTCTGTCACGACCGCAGCAGCGCCAATGCGCGCACGTTCGCCAACGGTAATTGGCCCAAGAATCTGCGCGCCCGAACCGATGATGACATTATCCAATATGGTCGGATGCCGCTTTCCACCAATTCCCGTCGTCGGATTGGTGCCGCCAAGCGTGACATTTTGATACATGGTGACATTATCACCGATTTCCGCCGTTTCGCCAATGACGCTGAAACCGTGATCCAAAAAGAAATTGCTGCCAATTTTCGCGCCAGGGTGAATGTCGATACCCGTCAGGAAACGCGCAAAGTGATTGACCAGCCGCGCCAGAAAAAACATCTGGCCCAAAAACAACCAGTGCGCGACGCGGTGATAGCCTACCGCCCAAACGCCGGGATATAACAAAATCTCCCACCGTGAACGCGGCGCGGGGTCGCGTTCTTTGATCGAATCGAGATAATCAATGAAATTAGAAATAAACATACATGACTCTGCTGGCCTTTGCCGGACCCGATGATAGTTCATAAGCTAAGACGTTCGGGTGGGTTTTTCCAGCAAAGGATGCAGTTTGCCGATAATTATGTATATAAAAATTAGTAAAAACGATTATGCGCCTTCTATTGATTAACGGAACCGATTTATGAGCACATATCTTCCAACGCTAAAACAGCTGCAATATCTGGTTGCGCTGCAAGAGCACGGCCATTTTGGAAAGGCTGCCGAATCCTGTTTCGTCACGCAATCGACGCTATCGGCGGGCATTCGAGAGCTGGAATCGCTGCTCGGCATTATGTTGGTTGAACGCACGCGCCGCGTTGTCCGGTTCACGCCGCTTGGCAACAAGATGGTCGCAAAGGCGCACCGGATATTGCGCGAAGCAGAGGAGCTGGCGGAAATGGCACGTTCGGCGGGCACGCCATTGGCCGACGATCTGCGGATGAGCGTCATTCCAACCATTGCGCCGTTTTTGCTGCCGAAATTATTGCCCGCATTGCGTAAGCAATATCCCGATCTGAAATTATATTTGCGCGAAGAAGCCAGCGCCGCTGCAATCGACGCGTTGCATCATGGGCAGGTCGATTGTGTATTGCTGGCGCTGCCCTTTGCCGCTGGCGATATTGAAAAAGCGACTTTGTTTGACGACCGCTTGTTTGTCGCATTTCCCAAGGATGACCCGCGCGACCCCCCTGAAAGCATCAAGCCCGAACTGATCGACGAAAGCAGGTTGCTTTTGCTGGTTGATGGCCACTGCCTTAAGGACCATGCGCTTGCCGCCTGCAACCGCCCAGAAATGCGCGCCTTTGCAACGATGCTGGGCACATCGCTGCATACGTTGGTGCAAATGGTCGATAATGGCCTTGGCCTGACCATCATCCCCGAAATGGCCATTACAGCGGGATTGTTGAACGGCACCGATGTGCAGGCCCGCCCATTGAACGCCGAACATGCGTCGCGTGAGATTGCGTTGGTGTGGCGCACCAACAGCCCGCGGCGTGAGGAATTTGAACTGCTGGCGGATGCGCTGCGCGGCTTGCACGCCGCATAATTATGTCCAGCGTTCGGCGCGTGCGTCATCGCTCGCTTTGGCGTCGACCCATTTTGCGGTGCCATCGGCATAATGCGCGCGCTTCCAAAATGGCGCCTCGGTCTTCAGCCGGTCAATGAGGAACGCCGTTGCCTCCAATGCCTCCGCCCTGTGCAACGAAGCGGCTCCGACAACGACCACAGGAGCCCCCACAGCGACGATACCGACGCGGTGGGTGATAACAGCGCCCAACAGTGACCATCGCGCTGTGGCGGCTTCTATGAGGCTGTGAAGACTTGCCTCGGTCATGCCGGGATAATGTTCCAATTCAATCGCCGTGACCCCTTTATCGTCGCGCACAATGCCCGTGAAACTGGCCAATGCACCACCGCCAAGACCCGCCAAGGCAGCCAGCTCCGACGCGGGCTCAATTGGCGCATTGCTGATCCGCACCACTTTCATCCGCCCGTAACCGGTGGGAAAATCGCCAATTCCTGCGCCGCACCCAGCAAAGCATCGCTAGCAACCATCTCTTGGTCCAACGCGAAACGCAGGCGTGAAAGATCATGTAATGCGCGGGCATGCTCTTGGGAACCCGCGGAAATCCAAGCCACCAGATCGCCAACACTGCGGGCATCCTGCGGCACATCGCATTCTTCGGATGACAGCCCAATCGCCTCACGCACGCTGGCAAAATACACCAATTTCATGGCGTCAATCCATATGCTTGATGCCGACGCGCAGATAATCCCAACCGGTAATCATCGTCAGCACCGCCGCGATCCACAACAACAGCAACGCCGCTTGCTTCAGCAAAATCCAGTCCGGCAGCGCCCCAGCCAAAATGACGCCGCCAAGCGAGACCAATTGAAATGTCGTTTTCCATTTGGCGAGTTTGGACACTGGCACCGAAATCTGAAGCCCTGCGAGAAATTCACGCAAACCCGACACAATCATTTCGCGCAACAAGATGATCAAGGCGGCGATCACGTGCCACCCTTCCAAATCGCGGGTGAACACCAACATCAAAATGACGGCGGCGATCATGATTTTGTCGGCGATGGGGTCAAGAAAGACGCCCAGTTTCGACACCGTCCCTTGTGCGCGGGCGAGATAGCCGTCGAAATAATCGGTGATGCCCATCAGGCAATAGAGCACGAACGCAAACGCATAATCGAGCGGTAGCGGCTGCACGCTTATGGGCTTGGTCCCGGGCCACAAAAGGAAAACCAATATGGGCACGGCGAAAATTCGCGACAGGGTCAGGATATTGGGCAGGCTGAGCATAAAGCGTCGATAGCGTGATGCGCGGGTAAAATCACCTGACTATTTAACCGCGAACCGAAATCCGCTTTGCCATGCTTCCAACCGGCAGCTAAGGCACGTGGCATCCTTCCGCATGGGAAACTGGTAATTTTATGGCCACGACAATGTCTCTGATGAACAAGCGCCGCTTTCTGCCGCTATTCGTCACGCAGTTACTGGGCGCATTCAACGATAATTTGTTTAAGAATGCGATGGTGTTGTTTGTCGTTTACGGCGTCTATGATGATGAAAAGGCCGAGGCGTTGTTCAGCGCGGTCGCAACCGCCATATTTATCATTCCGTTTTTCCTTATGTCGGCTGTGGCCGGACAGTTAGCGGACACGCGCGACAAGGCTGCTATCATCCGCATAGTCAAATTTTGCGAGATACTGATCATGCTGGTTGGCGGGCTTGGTCTTGTGCTGGCATGGATCGGCTTTGGTATCAACCTGATCGCAATTCCGCTGATGATGCTCGCGCTGTTTGCAATGGGCGTGCACTCGACATTTTTCGGCCCCATCAAATACGCGATACTGCCTCAGCATCTGGAAGAGGATGAAGTGCTTGGCGGCACCGGGCTTGTCGAAGCCGGAACCTATATTGCCATTTTGCTCGGTACCATATTAGCCGGCGTGATCGAGGTCGAATGGGCCGCACTTGGCGTCGTCATTGTTGCGGTCATTGGCTATCTTACTGGGCGGCAGGTGCCACCTGCTCCACCCGAGCGTGTTGAAACCAGCTTGGATTGGCATATCCTGCGTTCGTCGATCAATCTTATCAAAAGCACTATGCATATCCGCAAATTATATCTCGCCATCGTCTCAATCAGCTTTTTTTGGACGATAGGAGCAGTGTTATTCATCCAGTTTCCGCCGCTGGCAAAAAATGTGCTGGGCGCCGATAAGGAAGTCGCAAGCCTGTTTCTCGCGATATTTTCGATTGGAATTGCGATTGGCTCTGTCGCCATAAATCGCTTGCTCAAGGGGCAGGTTTCAGCACGCTACGCGCCGACCTGCGTTATCGTCATGGGACTGTTTGTCGTCGCTTTCTTTTTTGTCTGTCGCAACTGGCACCTGATTGGTGCGGGCGAACTATACGACATTGGCAGCTTTGTGAAACACCCCGACGCGGCTCCGTTGCTGCTGTCTTTGCTCGGGATCGCGATTTCGGGAGGAATGTTCGTCGTTCCACTTTATGCGTTCCTGACCACGACTGTCCCCAAGGACCAGACCGCACGGACTGTGGCAGCAAACAATATCGTCAATTCGGGAGCGATGGTATTAGGGTCGCTGATTGCGCTGGGGCTGAGCGCCGTAGGCGTGGCAATCGTCAACCAATTGTTGCTGGGCGCAGCGATGTGTTTGATATCCGCCTGGATCGCATGGCGGCTACACAAAGCATGCGACGTCGCCGCACTTCAGGTCACGCAATAAAGCAGGTGATCGCCACAAAAAATGCGCTGAAGCTTAGTATGAACACATGCGTGTCTTCCTTGCGCCACCAAGGCTTTGGTGGCGACACGCCTTGAACTAACCCGCTTAAGTTTGGCGACGTTAAGTGGCGCAACAAATGGCGCAGGGATTCATTGTAAATGACCCGTAGTCTTTTCATCATCACGGAACGTTAACGTTTTGTTAGCGATATTGGCCATCCTAAAATGCCGCGAAATCCGACATAATTGCCCGCTGTCCCAATTTGTGACGGCCATTAAAGGTTTTTTAACCATTTTCTTTCGCATAAGTTGGCGGGCACTTGTCGCGTCTGTTATGCCATGCGGCGACAATCAGGAGATTTGGGCCGATGGAAAGAGCCGCACAAATTCAAAGCACCGGCGGACCCGAGGTTATTGCATGGACGGACGTTCAACTTGCCGAACCTGGCCCAGGCGAAGTCCGGATGCGCAACCTCGCAGTCGGCCTCAACTTTATCGACAACTATCATCGTAGCGGACTTTATCCGATGGCCCTACCCAGCGGCTTGGGCATGGAGGCCGCTGGCGTAATTGAAGCCGTTGGGCAAGGTGTCGCCGACTGGCGTGTGGGCGACCGAGTCGCGACCTTTGGTCCGAATATTGGCGCGTATTGCACGGCGCGAAATATCGCGGCGCATAGTCTATTTCTTGTCCCCGACGGCATCAGTGACGAAGTGGCCGCGGCGGGTTTACTGAAAGGCTGCACCGCCGAATTCCTTGTTGAACGCTGCGCCAAGGTGCAACCCGTATGGGACGTTTTGGTCCACGCTGCCGCTGGCGGGGTCGGTTTGTTGCTCGTCCAATGGCTGAAGCATGTCGGCGCGCGCGTCATTGGCACCGTCAGCACGGAAGACAAAGCCGCATTGGCGCGGGCAGCAGGCGCCGACCATGTCATTTTATATGGCAGGGAAGATGTGGCCCAGCAGGTCCGCGAATTGACCGGCGGCAAAGGCGTTGAAGTGTCCTTCGACGGTGTCGGGCAGGAGACTTGGGAGACTTCAATCAACGCAACCGCGCGGCGCGGCCTGGTCATCAGCTATGGCAATGCGAGCGGCCCTGTTTCGGGCGTTAATCTCGCATTGCTCGCGCAAAAGGGCTCGCTTTATGTCTCGCGACCGACTTTGTTTGATTATTACCACAACGCAGCCGAGCGGACGGCGGGTGCGGAATATGTGTTCGACATGTTCGCGCGAGGCATCATTGAGATGACGATTGGTCAACGTTATGCCCTTGAAGATGCCGCGCAAGCGCATCGCGATCTGGAGGCGCGGCAAACCATTGGTTCATCGGTGCTCATTCCGTAAACAACTCAGTTTAAGCAAAAGAGGGCGCATAATGAAAATCACAAATAAGACCGCGTTGGTGACGGGCGGGACCGACGGCATTGGCTTGGAAATCGCGCGCCAGTTGACGGCAAAAGGCGCAAGCGTAATTGTATGCGGCCGTCGCGCAGATGCGCTGGCATCGGCGCGCACGGAGGGTTTTGAGGCCATTCAAGCGGATATTTCCACCGCCGCTGGCTGCGCGGCCCTTGCCGCTGCTTTGGCGGATCGGCCCATCGATATGCTGATCAACAATGCCGGGATGAGCGGGAATTTCGGCCCCGATGAGCCACTTGACCTTGCGCTGACCGATCAGGCCATTTTCCTGAACCTTAACGCGCCATTGCATCTGATCGGCCATTTCCTGCCGGGCCTGTTGCAGCGGCAAGAGGCGGTGATCGTCAATGTCACCTCGGGCCTTGCGATTGCACCACGCGCGGGCGGTCCTGTTTATTGCGCCACCAAGGCGGGCTTGCGCAGTTTCACCCAATCGCTGCGGCACAATTTGCGCGACACTAACGTCCATGTGATTGAGGCGCTGCCGCCTGTGGTAGATACCGCGATGACGCGTGGCCGGATCAACGGCAATAAAATGTCGGCCAAACAATGTGCGGCGGAAATCGTTGATGCCATTGCAACCAATGCCCCGGAGGCCAATGTCGGCATGGTTAAGATTCTGCGGATGATGTATTCCATCTCGCCTGCGCTTGTACGGCGGATCATGATCAAATTCTAAGGGTCAATCGGAACCCACGAAGTTGGTTTCCCATTTGGGAAACCCGCAATCTGCAATGTCAGGAGAATAAATGGTGCCCCAGGCCCGACTCGAACGGGCACTCCTTTCGGAACAGGATTTTGAATCCAGCGCGTCTACCATTCCACCACTGGGGCACATCTTTACCGGGCGAACCCGATGAAGCGGAGGCCCCTCTAACCGAGCCTCCTCCATGATGCAAGTGCATCCTTATCTCTTCAGTTCCCTTATTTCTTCAGCTCTTTTACCAATGTCTTGAGCGTTGCCTTGCCATAAGGGGCCTTGAACCCGCCCATGCCGGCAACATCGATACCCGTCTGACGATAGACCGCGCGCATATGGCTGAACGTCTTGAACCCGTCGGCACCGTGATAATTGCCCATGCCCGATGGCCCGACTCCACCAAAGGGCAGGTCTTCCATCGCATTGTGGAAGACCACATCGTTGATGGTAACGCCCCCCGAAATGGTCCGCGTCAGCACGCGTTCTTCCTCGGCCTTGTCCGATCCGAAATAATAAAGCCCAAGTGGCCGGTCATGCGCGTTCACATAATCAATGGCTTCTTCCATAGATGAATAGGTCATCACGGGAAGGATTGGGCCAAATATTTCCTCCTGCATCACCTTCATATCGTCGGTGACATTGCGCACGATGGTCAGCGGCATTTTGTTGCCGTTGGACGTGGCAAATTCCTCATTGGCTGGGTTAATCTCGATAAGCTCCGCACCCTTTTCCCGCGCATCGTCGAGATAGCCCTGCAGCCGTTCATAATTGCGACCATTCACGACCGACGTATAATCGTCATTGTGCAGCAATTTTGGATATTGCGCCGTGACGCCAGCCTTCACAGCCTCAATCACATCATGCTCCTGATCGCTTGGCACCAACAGATAATCGGGCGCGAGGCAGATTTGGCCTGCGTTCATCATCTTGCCCAACGCGATCCGCTCGCCCGCTTTTTTCTTATCCGCGCTGCGGCCAATGATGGTCGGCGACTTGCCGCCAAGTTCCAACGTGACCGGCACCAGATTGTCGGCGGCAGCGCGCATGATATGTTTGCCAACGCTCGTCGCGCCCGTGAAGATCATATGGTCAAAGGCCAGTTTCGAAAAGGCCATGCCGACTTCAGCGTCGCCGGTGAAAACCGCCATTTCCTCTTCAGCGAAATATTTGGGCACAATTTCTTCAAACAAGGCCGATACCCGCTCGGTAAATTCGGATGGCTTGATCATGGCGCGGTTACCGGCGGCGAGAATACCCGCCATGGGCACCATCACCATGCCAACAGGGAAGTTCCACGGCGCGACGACGCCGACCACACCCTTGGGCTGGAACACGACCTCGGCCTTGGCACCGATCAGGCCCAACGGAAAGGTGGGCTTGCGCTTTTCTCCCTTGGCCCAGCTTTCAAAATGCTTCTTGGCGTGCTTCATCGCGCTGACCGAAGGCATGATATCGGTCAACAGCGTCTGTTCGCGGCTGCGATGGCCAAAATCCGCCGAAACGGCCTTTGCAAAATCTTCGGCATGGTCGATCAGCAGCGCAATCGCGCGGTCAATACGGTCGCGGCGCACCGACATCGGTTCCGGCATGGCGACGGTAAACGCGGCGCGCTGTTTTTCGAGCACAGTCTGCATATTTGCGGTCAATTTCTCTCTCCCTTTAATCAGTTGACGAATTGCTAGCGCGAAGCGTTGCACATTGAAACCATTTTGGCGTATCGACATTGCGAACATGCGAAAAGCGTGGCGATTTGAAGGGAGAGAATATGATCGAGGCAGGCAAAAAATGGACGCCACCTGCGGGTTGGCCCGTGATGACCCGTGATCAGGTAAAGGCCGCCTTGTGCGCACCGGGTATGCCATTTGAAATGGAAACTGCCGTGATTGAAGGCGTGCCAACGCGCGTCTGGAAAAATGCTGTGCCCAATCTGGCCGTGCTTGCCGGACATGCCAAGGCATCATTCGGTGACCGCGAATTTGTGGTGTATGAAGATGAGCGCGTCACATATGACGCGTGGCACCGCGCCGTCGCGTCATTGGCGCAGGCTTTACAAGAATGCGGCGTTAAAAAGGGTGACCGCGTAGGCCTTGCCATGCGCAACCTGCCCGAATGGCCTGTTGCCTTTTTCGCCGCCGCCGTGACTGGCGCGATTGTCGTTCCGTTGAACGCATGGTGGACGGGCGAAGAACTGTCCTTTGGCATGGCCGATTCGGGCGCTGCGGTTTTGATCTGCGATGCTGAACGCTGGGACCGCATTGCGCCGCACACATCCGAAATGCCCGCGCTAAAGCATGTGATGGTTGCGCGTGGCGGTGGGGCCGCGATGGCAGAGCCTGCTATTCCGCTCGAAAATGTGATTGGCGGACCAAAAGGCTATTCTGATTTGCCAGACCTGGCGCTGCCCGATGTTGCAATCGCGCCGGATGATGCCGTCACGATTTTCTACACCAGCGGCACAACCGGCAAACCCAAAGGGGCATTGGGGTCCCACCGCAATTTGCTCACCAATGGCCTTTCCAGCGCTTATTCCGGCGCGGCGACCATATTGCGTCGTGGCGATGCTTTGCCTGAGCCAAGCATTCGCGCTTCCTTGCTTGTGATCCCGATGTTCCACGTCACCGCCTGTTCTGCATCGATGATCCCCACCATTCAGGCAGGCCACAAAATCATATTGTTGCACAAATGGGATACCGTGAAGGCGTTCGAGATTATCGAGCGTGAGAAGATCAATGCCACGGGCGGCGTGCCCTTCATCGCGTGGCAGTTAATCGAGCATCCCGACCGCGAAAAATATGATCTCAGCTCCATCGACGCGATCAGCTATGGCGGCGCGCCATCTGCGCCGGAATTGGTGAGCAAGATTTACGAAATCTTCGGCGCGTTCCCCGGCAATGGCTGGGGCATGACCGAAACCATGGCGACCGTAACTTCTCATGTAGCCGAAGATTATCTTAACCGCCCCGATAGCTGCGGCCCGGCGGTTGCTGTATCCGACCTGAAAATCATGTCCGAGGACGGCATGACGGAATTGCCCGTTGGTGCGGTTGGCGAATTATGGGCACGCGGCCCGCAAATCGTTAAAGGATATTGGAACCGCCCCGACGCCACCGCCGAAACCTTTGTCGATGGCTGGGTACGAACAGGCGACCTAGCGCGCGTAGATGACGAAGGTTTCTGCTTCATCGTTGACCGCGCCAAGGACATGATCATTCGCGGCGGCGAGAATATCTATTCGTCCGAAGTCGAAAACATCCTCTACGAACATCCTGCCGTTACCGATGCTGCCTTGGTGGGCATACCGCACCAGACCCTGGGCGAAGAACCCGCAGCCGTCGTGCATTTGGCACCCGGCATGACGGCCACTGAGGATGAGCTTCGTGAATATGTCAGCGAACGTCTGGCGAAGTTCAAGGTGCCGGTAAAGATCATCTTCACGCAGGATACGTTGCCGCGCAACGCCAATGGCAAAATCCTGAAACGCGATTTGAAGGCCCTGTTCTAAAGCGGCAATAGGGGTGATTCACATTTGTTTTTGATGGCCCGGCGGCCTATAAGGCGTCAAATCGAAACCAAAGGAATCTCCCATGCGCCAAGCCGATCCCGTTGTAATCCTGTCTTATGCCCGCACGCCAATGGGCGCGATGCAGGGGGCATTGGCCGACGTTTCGGCAACCGACCTTGGCGCGACGGCGGTGAAGGCAGCGGTGGAACGCGCAGGGGTCGATGGCGCAGATATTGAGCGTATCTACATGGGTTGCGTCCTACCCGCAGGCTTGGGCCAAGCCCCTGCCCGTCAGGCGGCGATCAAGGCTGGCTTGCCCAAATCGGTGCAGGCAACGACGGTGAACAAGGTATGTGGTTCAGGCATGCAGACTGTCATCATGGGCAGCGAGGCTCTCGCCGCAGGGTCGGTCGATTATGTCATCGCAGGCGGCATGGAAAGCATGACCAACGCGCCCTATTTGTTGAAAAAGCATCGCAGCGGCGCACGCATCGGGCATGACACGGCCTATGACCATATGTTCCTCGATGGCCTTGAAGACGCCTATGAGGCTGGCCGCGCCATGGGCACATTCGCGCAAGACACCGCCAATGCGTATCAACTGACCCGCGAGGCGCAGGATGCGTATGCGATTGAATCGCTACGCCGCGCACAAAAAGCGATTGCCGATGGCGCGTTCAAGCAGGAAATCGTCGCCGTGACCGTTGCCACGCGCAAGGGCGATGTCATTGTCGACACGGACGAACAACCCGGCAAGGGCATGCCCGATAAAATCCCGACGTTGAAAGCGGCCTTTGCCAAGGACGGCACGATTACGGCGGCAACCAGCTCATCCATCTCCGATGGTGCGGCGGCGCTTGTCCTGACGCGTCAGTCGGTCGCCGATGCCAACGGACAAACACCCATCGCACGTATCGTGGCCCATGCCGCCCATGCACAGGAACCATCGGCGTTCACCACTGCGCCAGTCGGCGCGATCAACAAATGCCTGGAAAAGGCGGGTTGGACCATCGCTGATGTGGACCTGTTTGAAGTGAACGAGGCCTTTGCCTGTGTCGCCATGTTTGCAATGCACGATCTTGGCATCGCGCATGACAAGATTAACGTGCATGGCGGCGCGACCGCACTTGGCCACCCCATTGGCGCGTCGGGCGCGCGGATCATCACAACCCTTGTCGCGGCGCTGCAACATTATGGCAAGACACGCGGCGTTGCGTCCTTGTGCATTGGTGGCGGTGAAGCGACGGCGCTTGCGATTGAGCTGATCTAAACGGCTATAACGCGCGGCAATATGAACATCGTTTTCGTCCTATTCGACAATGTTACGCAGCTCGATTTTACCGGGCCAGTGCAGTTTTTGTCGCGGCTGCCCGGCGCGCAAGTGCATGTTGTCAGCAAAGACGGACAAGCCGTGACGACCGACTGCGGTTTTTCAATCCTGCCGCGCTCCGGCTTTGCCGATTGCCCGCAAGCGAACATATTATGCGTACCCGGCGGCCACGGCGTGCGCGATGCGATAACAGACCCAGTGATTGTCGATTTCGTTCGCCAACAGGCCAAGGGCGCCGATTATATAACCAGCGTGTGTACTGGCGCGTTCATCCTCGGCGCGGCAGGGCTGCTTCAAGGCAAAAAGGCAACGTGCCATTGGGCCTATACGCAATTGCTTCCCCTGCTCGGCGCAACGCATAAGCCAGCGCGCGTCGTGCGTGATGGCAATCTGATCACGGCCGGTGGCGTCACCTCAGGCATTGATTTTGCGCTTGACCTGATTGCGGCAATCTCTGGCGAGGATGTCGCAAGGACAATCCAATTGGCGCTCGAATATGACCCCGCACCGCCCTTCGGCGGGGGTTCGCTCGCAAGTTCCTCAGAAGAGACCGTCGGTATCCTGCGGGCGCGCGTTTACGACAAGGCCGCGTCCGAAATGAAAACTGCCATTCAGCAGATAATTTAATCCGCCGATTACATTCACACTGGACGTGCGCGCGGCATCGGCATAGCCTCTCCTTTCGGGGAGAGAGAATATGACACATAAGCTTTTGGCCGCAGCTGCATTACTAAGCACGGCATTGATGCTGGGTTCCTGTCAAAAATCGGCGGTGGACTCGGACGTTCCAGCCTTTGCCGCGATTGACGGTGATTATTTGAAAACCGGTGGTGATGGGTCCAATTGGGCGATGACCGGCTTCAATTATGATGAACAACGCCACAGCCCGTTGCAGCTGATTAACGACAGCAATGTGCAAGATTTAGGGATCGCGTGGTTTGCCGACTTACCCGATGCGCGCGGCCAAGAAGCAACGCCGGTGGTGGTCGATGGCAAAATGTTTATCTCCACCGCTTGGTCCAAGGTTTTCGCCTATGATGCCAAAACGGGCAAGCCATTATGGAGCTTCGACCCCGAAGTCGACAAAGCGCGCGGCGTCAAAGCCTGCTGCGACGTTGTCAATCGCGGCGTCGCTTTCTGGAAAGGTAGCGTCTTTGTTGGCACCATCGACGGCCGCCTGATCTCGCTTGATGCCAGCACTGGAAAGCAGAATTGGAGCGCGCAAACGCTTGATCTGGAATCGAACGGTACCATCACGGGCGTCCCGCGCGTGGTGAAGGACAAGGTCGTCATTGGCTTTGGCGGCGCTGAATTTGGCGCACGTGGCTATGTCACCGCCTATGATGCAGCGACCGGAAAGCAGGCATGGCGATTCTACACCACGCCTAATCCTAAGGGCGAACCGGACAACGCCGCCAGCGACGAAATCCTGAAAACCGCAGCGACCAAAACCTGGAGCGCAAAACCCAAAAAGGGCGACTGGCGTGAAAGCGGTGGCGGCGGGACCGTGTGGGACGCGATTGTCTACGATGCCGAACTGGATCAGCTTTATCTCGGCGTCGGCAATGGCAACCCGTGGAACCACGGTATTCGTTCCAATGGTGAAGGCGACAATCTGTTCCTGTCCTCCATCGTCGCGCTGAAACCCGATACCGGCGAATATGTCTGGCATTATCAGGAAACACCTGCCGAAAGCTGGGACTATACCGCGACGCAGCCGATCATCTTGGCCACCGAAACGCGGGGCGGCAAAGAACGCAAAGTTCTCTACCACGCACCCAAAAACGGATTTTTCTTCACGATCGACCGATTGAACGGCAAATTGCTGTCCGCCAACCCGTTCATTGACGGCATTACATGGGCGACCGGGTACGACCTGAAAACCGGGCGTCCGATAGAAAACCCAGACGCGCGCTATGAAAAAACTGGTAAGCTGTATATGGCGAACCCCTCCGCGCTTGGCGCGCACAATTGGCACCCGATGAGCTTTAATCCCGCCACCGGCCTTGTCTATATTCCTGCTTTATATATCGGCGGCGCGTATCTGCCGCCAATGGCACCCAATGAGATGGAGCGTAAAAAGCTTGGTTTTAATACTGGCGGCGCGATGGCGACGGCGGATTTGCCCGATGATACCAATTTCGTCAAAGCGGTGAAGGCCGCCACGACTGGCAAATTGGTGGCGTTTGACCCCAAAACCGGCAAGGCCAAATGGACCGTTGACCATCCCGCATCATGGAATGGCGGAACGATGACCACCGCCGGCAATCTGGTGTTCCAAGGCACGGCGATGGGCGAATTCCGGGCTTATGCGGCGGATACGGGCAAGCAATTGCTAAACATCAATGTACAGTCAGGGGTGCTGTCTGGCGCGTCGACCTACACCGTGGATGGCGAACAATATGTGGCGTTCCTCACGAGCAAGGGCGGTGCTTTTCCCTTGGTGTCGGGCTATGCTGGGGCGACCAGCGCATCGGTGCCAAACTTGCCGCGCTTGATCGTGCTTAAATTGGGCGGCAAAGTTGCCTTGCCCGCCTTGCCGGAAACCCCGCTTTATGTGTGGAATCCGACCAAGCAGTTCGGGACGCCAGCAGATATCGCAGCGGGCGGATCAAACTATCAACGCTATTGCCTCGTCTGCCACGGCCCCGGCGCGGTTGGCAACGGCGTGCTGCCTGACTTACGCAAATCCGGCACGATTGCCGATGCTGCAACGTGGAAATCGGTTGTCATCGACGGCATCTTGAAAAGCAACGGCATGGTCAGCTTTAGCAGCGTGCTCAGCCCAAAAGAGGCAGAGCAAATGCGCGCTTATGTGGTCAGCCGCGCACATTATGCCAAGGCGAATGACGCGGCCTTGAGCGGAGGCGCAAAAAGGGCGGCCAAGTAAAATCTGCTGCCCATGAATCTGGCATCTGCCTAAAATTTAGGCAGATGCCATGGCCATAATCGCGCAAAAATCCGCCGTTTGTGCGCCACCCGATCTGGCACGATACTTGATAAGCATTAGCCATCATCCGTGCGCGCGGAGCCAAATCCTCACGCGCCATACAAGGAAATGCCATGAAAAAGATCGAAGCGATCATCAAGCCGTTCAAGCTGGACGAAGTGAAAGAGGCGCTGCACGAAGTTGGCGTATCTGGCATCACCGTGACCGAAGCCAAGGGCTTTGGCCGTCAAAAGGGCCATACCGAATTATATCGCGGTGCCGAATATGTCGTCGACTTCCTGCCTAAGGTAAAGCTTGAGGTTGTAGTGGAAGACGGCCTTGCCGACCGCGTTGTTGAAGCGATCGCCGCCGCCGCGCAAACTGGCCGTATTGGCGATGGCAAGATTTTCGTTATTCCCGTTGAGACAGCGCTGCGCATCCGCACCGGCGAACGCGATAATGATGCCGTCTAAAAAATCCAAATCACTTAATAAAGACAAGCGAAAGAAGGAACGCATTATGGGCACTTCAGCCAAAGACATCATCAAGCGCATCAAGGATGAGGAAATCGAGTGGGTCGATGTGCGCTTCACTGATCCCAAGGGCAAATGGCAGCATCTGACGATGTGCGCGGGCGTCATTGGCGAAGATGAGTTGGAAGACGGCCTGATGTTCGACGGCTCGTCGATTGAGGGCTGGAAAGCAATCAACGAATCCGACATGATCCTAAAGCCTGATCTGGACGCAGTATATGTAGATCCCTTCTCGGCAACGCCAATGATGATCATCTTCTGCGACATTGTTGAGCCATCGACAGGCGAGCTATACAGCCGCGACCCGCGTTCGACCGCCAAGCGCGCCGAAGCTTATTTGAAGACCACGGGCATTGGCGACACCATCTATGTCGGTCCAGAAGCCGAATTCTTCATGTTCGACGATGTGCGTTTTGAAAACAGCTACAACACGTCTTATTACAAGATTGACGATATTGAACTGCCCACCAACAGCGGCACGAAATATGAAAGCGGCAATATGGGCCACCGCCCGCGCGCCAAGGGCGGTTATTTCCCCGTCGCACCTGTCGACAGCGCTATGGACATCCGTGGCGAGATGGTTTCGACCATGTTGGAAATGGGCCTGCCGTGCGACAAGCATCACCATGAAGTTGCCGCAGCGCAGCATGAGCTTGGCCTGACTTTCGGCACGCTAACGCAGACCGCCGACCGTATGCAGATCTACAAATATGTCGTGCATCAGGTGGCGCACGCTTATGGCAAGACCGCAACGTTCATGCCAAAGCCAATCAAGGAAGATAACGGTTCGGGCATGCACACCCATTTGTCGATCTGGGAAGGCAAGACACCGCTCTTCGCGGGTGACGGCTATGCTGGCCTGTCGGAAATGTGCCTGTTTTTCATTGGCGGCATCATCAAGCATGCCAAGGCGATCAACGCATTTTCCAACCCGACCACCAACAGCTACAAGCGTTTGGTTCCCGGCTATGAAGCGCCTGTGTTACTTGCATATTCCGCGCGTAACCGTTCGGCGTCATGCCGTATTCCTTATGGTGCCGGTGCCAAGGCAAAGCGCGTCGAAGTGCGTTTCCCAGACGCAATGGCGAACCCGTATCTGTGCTATGCGGCGCTGTTCATGGCGGGGCTCGACGGTATCCAGAACAAGATCCACCCGGGCGAAGCCATGGATAAGAACCTGTATGACCTGCCACCGGCAGAACTCGCGCAAGTTCCAACCGTTGCCGGCTCACTCCGCGAAGCGCTCGATTCACTGGCCGCTGATCACGACTTCCTGTTAAAGGGTGACGTGTTCTCCAAGGACCAGATTGAAAGCTATATCGAACTCAAGATGGAAGACGTCGCCCGTTGGGAAATGACGCCAAGCCCAGTCGAGTTCGACATGTACTATAGCTACTGATCCTAACGCATCGGATCAGTGCTAAAGGCCCGGCAGTTGAGGGACTGCCGGGCCTTATTTTTTGGTTTTAATTGTTGCGCGCTTGACGTTCGCTTTGTTCAAAGCGCGTAGGGTCAGGACTTATTAAATTCACCTTCGCGGCGTCAAAATGGCAAAGATATCGAAGGAAAATGTCCGCCGCAGGCAGTTATTCTGCCTGCAAGGGCATTTTGCTTTGAGATCGAAGCCA
>Ga0208327_1000068_pt1 | contig 28761 bp, 21 predicted proteins | sample LakMenEpi26Jun08_FD_150733 | JGI IMG/M metagenome (GOLD analysis project Ga0208327, IMG submission 150733) | Freshwater microbial communities from Lake Mendota, WI - 26JUN2008 deep hole epilimnion (SPAdes) | ecosystem: Environmental > Aquatic > Freshwater > Lake > Epilimnion/Euphotic zone ...
TACACCCATCTCGGCGGCATCATGGCCAAGCTGAACTACGGCATTCCGCTCGTGATCACGGTGCATTCCCTGGAACCGCTACGCCCCTGGAAGAGGGAGCAGCTCGGCGGCGGCTACGACTTCAGTCTCTGGGTCGAGAAGACCGCACTCGAGATGGCCGATGCGGTCATCGCCGTCTCCGAGGAGACCAAACGGGATGTCCTCTCCCTCTTCGATGTGAAGGAAGAATGCATCAGCGTCATTCACAACGGGATCGATCTCTCCGAATACAGTGCGGTTGAGAATCCCGCGGCGTTGAAGGCGCTGGGAGTCGATCCTGAACGTCCCTACGTCCTCTTCGTGGGCCGCATCACCCGGCAGAAGGGGATCATCCATCTCGTCCGCGCCATCCGGCACCTGAACCCAGGCTTTCAGATCGTCCTTTGTGCAGGTGCCCCCGACACCCCCGAGATCGCCGCCGAAATGCAGCAGGCCGTGGCCGCCGCCCGCGAACACCACGGGGAGATCGTCTGGATCGAAAAGATGGTCACGCGTCCCGAGGCGATTTCCCTCTACTCGGCTGCCTCTGTCTTCGTCTGCCCCTCGATTTACGAGCCCTTCGGGATCATTAATCTCGAGGCGATGGCCTGTGGCACTCCCGTGGTTGCAAGTGCCGTGGGAGGCATCAAGGAGGTCGTCGTTGACGGCGAGACCGGCTTTCTCGTTCCGCTCAAGCAGATGACCGGGAGTCCCTTCGAGGCAACGGAGCCCGAGGTCTTCGCCTCTGATCTGGCCGCAAAGATCAATCTCCTTATGGCCGATCCCGCGCTGGCCGCCAGGATGGGAGCCGCCGGAAGGAAGCGCGCCGAGGAGTTCTTCGGCTGGGATGCCATTGCCCGTAAAACAGAGCGACTTTACGCCAAGCTTCTGCAAAGATAGCGGAATGTTCATCGATCGAGTCAGGGTTCATGCCAAGGCAGGGGACGGGGGAGACGGCTCCGCCAGTTTCCGCCGTGAGAAATTCATTCCCAAGGGTGGGCCCGATGGCGGCGACGGAGGCGACGGAGGCGATGTGATCCTGCGTGCCGATACGCACACCGACCAGTTGGCCAATCTCTTCTTCGAGCCGATCCTCAAGGCAAAGCCCGGAGGCAAGGGTTCTTTCCGCCAACGCCATGGTAAGTCGGCTCCGGATCTGGTGGTTCCCGTGCCCGTGGGAACCCTCGTCTACCGCTTCCCGACACCCGAGCCGCACGATCCCTTCGCGGAACCGCCCGAGGAGGAAGAACCCTCCGAGACACCGAAGTCTAAGAAGGGACTCCCCGATCCGATGATCGAGGATCTCGTTGCAGACCTTGATCAGGTGGGAAAGGAGTTCATCATCTGCCACGGCGGCAAGGGGGGACGAGGCAATATCCACTTCAAGAGTTCCCGTAACCGCGCCCCGAGGCGTTTCACCGAGGGAACTCCCGGCGAGGAGGGATGGTTCCTGCTCGAGATGCGATCCATCGCCTTTGCGGGTCTTGTCGGCTATCCCAATGCTGGGAAATCAACCCTGCTTCGCGCCATCTCCCGTGCCCATCCCAAGGTTGGATCGTACGCCTTCACCACGCGGAATCCGCAGGTCGGCGTCGTCGATCTCGAGGATTACCGGAAGACGACCGTGGCCGACATTCCGGGACTGATCGAGGGTGCCCATGAGAACCGCGGACTGGGACACCAGTTCCTCCGTCATGTCATGCGTTGCAGCTACCTTCTGATGGTCCTCGATATGGCCGGATCCGAGGGCCGCAGCCCCCTGGATGACCTCAAGGCGCTTCGCAGGGAACTGGAACTCTATAACCCCGAACTCGCCGACCGTCCTTGGTGCATCGTTGCCAACAAGATGGACATGCCCGAGGCGGAGGCGAACCTGAAACTCTTCAAGAAGAAATACAAGGGAGTGACGATCCTCCCCATCTGCGCCGAACTAGGCGAGGGGATCCCGGAACTGAAATCCTTCCTCCATGAGAAAGTCGAGGAAGAGGAGGCCCGGAAAGCTTTGGCTGAGAAGGAATCAGGATTGGGGATTCAGGATTCCGAAGGGAATCCCCCACTTGTTTACTAGAGCTTCTTGCGTTGAATCTTTCGTTCCTTGGGCGATCAGCTTGACCGTCGATGAATAAAAGGACTCGCGCAGAGGCGCGGAGGAAAATACAAAGGATTGGGTGTTGAGAAGAAGGGCCCCGTTACTCCACTCAAGTCTGAGAATCACTTGATCGATTCACCATCTGGTTTGACGACTCCTTCCAAGGGAGATGCTTCTCAAGAAGTGTTGCCTTTAGTTATAAAAACTCTGCGCCTCTGCGTCTCTGCGCGAGATTTCTTCCCTGTCTCATCCCATCAACTCGGGCCGCAGGGATTCGAACCCTGGGCCTCCACGACCCGAACGTGGCGCTCTACCAAGCTGAGCTACGGCCCGTTGATGGATGCCGGATAAACCGGGGAAACAGAGTAATGAAGCGCCGGCGAGGTTCCTTCGCAAGGAGAAACCGGGGGCCTGAGACGACTCACCCCGGTTATTTTTTCTGTCCTTTAGGATTCTGTTTTGTCCCAGCGCCCGGAATGGAATTCAAGACTCCCGGAAGGGTATTGCTTGCCGGCGCGGGATCCTGGTTCCGGAGGGCCTGCTGGAAGGCCGGATCACCAGCCACCTGCTGGAAGAGTTGTTCGCGTGCGATCTGCTGGAGGGCGGCGTTGCCCCCGAGTTGAACGGATTTTCGGATGTTGGCGTAAGCGGCCTCCCGCTGTCCCGTGATGAGTTCGTACTTGGCGATCGTGTAGGGAACATCCCACTGGTCAGGTTGGGCCTTTTCAAGTTTTCTGGCCACTTCGAGAGCCTGGGGAAGGCGACTCTGGGTTGCGTAGAAGTTGATCATGTCCCTCAGGAATGGGACATCCTTGGGAGTTGCGGCGATGGAGCTGGAAATGATCCGGTCCGAGTCGTCCACGCGGCCCAGAATCATCAGGCTCTGAAGAACCGGTGCAAGAGCCTGACGGTTGTTCGGGTTGGCCTGCAGGTTCATCATCTGAAGAGGAAGCTCCTGCGATGCCTTAAGGCGAGCCTCCGTGGCGACGGCAAGACGCTGCAGAACCTTGCTGTTGGGATCCAGAGGGAGATATCCGGCGACAAGATCCCTGGCATCCTTGAAGCGACCGATCCTGGTGTAGAGATTCACCAGATTGCTGGTCGTCTCGGTATTGGCAGGCCACATCGAGAGGGCCTGCTTGTAGGCTTTCTCGGCGGCATCATTCATGTTCCGGAAGGAGTAAATGTTGCCTCCGGTGTTGCGCAGTTTGGCAAAGGAATGCATGGCCAGGTCGTCGTGGCGGAAGCCAGGGACGGCATCCAGCTTCCTGATGTAATCATCCCACCAGGCGATATCCTTCTCCGCTGTGCCGGGCGGAAGGGCGTCCATCTTGTCATGGGCGATCTCGTAGCAGAGCCCGTGAGGGATGGCGTAGGGATAGGACCACTGCATCGGGAAGCTCTCCTCGACGTAGAAATGGCGCGGCGTCCCGTCCTTCTTGTCCCTGTTGCGCAGGAAGATCCATTCGGCCACGGCGGAGTTCAGGGCCACGGGATCGCTCTGGGGGTTGGGCATCGCGGCCGGGTTGGCCTGATACTGGCGCATCAGCACTTCGAAGAGGGCCATGATATCCTCGCGGTGAGGGAGGGTCAGGCGCTCCTCGGGATAGGTCTTGTCCCGTCCGATCAGCTTCTCGATCCATGAGAAGGTTGTCGGCCGCTCCCCGGTGTAATGGGAGCGGATGTAGCGATTGTAAAAAGTGTCGGCCAGTGCGTTCTGGGTGACGATGTAGAGATCACGTCGATCGAAATCCGGGTCACGCTTGTATTTCTCAAAACTCTCCCCGAAGACCATGTAGGTGGGGACGAAACGGCCAGGATCCGTCCCTCCGAAGACAAAGCTGTCCTTGGGCAGATCGACCAGCATGTCGTGCCCGTACATCCAACCGAACCAGTGACCGCGTTGAGAGCTATTCGGAAGCGAAACAACGAAGGTGTAGAAGGCCGACACAATCGCGACGGAGGGAACGATCCATCGGGCCCAGCTTCTGTCAGGGAAGCGCGCTTCGAGTCGGGAGAAGAGAGCGGCGGCTCCGAAGCTCGCCAGCATGATGAAGAACGCGTAGCAGAGACTCTGATACTGGTACTGCATGTCCCATCCGGCTTTGTCGTAGCCGTTGTTCCAGGAGAGAGGTTGAAGGAAGGCCGAGAGACAGAAACCGATGACAAGAAGGTAGAACCAGATGCGTTGTTCTTTGGGGAGTCGCCAGAAAAGAAGGAATCCCGCCAGCGCGAAGATCAACGGGATGGGGGAGATGTTCTGCGCCATGACCCGCCAGAAGACCTTGCAGAATCCGTTGAAAGACTGAAGGGTTGACTCTTCGTCCGGCGCTTTCGGCCCCTTCTGCTTCTCAATGGGTGGCACGCCGACGAGCTTGCCTACTGTACCCTGCAACTGGTCGGCCAGAGTTCCCCAGTACTGGGAGCGGTTGATCGCGTAGAAGAATCCCTCGGGAGTGCTGCAGTAGCTCCAGTTCATCGGGGGATTCGTGGAGGAGGCAAGGGGCATGTAGGCGTAGGGGAGAAGTCCCGCAAAGACCGCAACGAGGATCAGGAGACCCTGACGCCATTCCGTGAGCTTCCTGCGAATCACCAGGAGAAGAATGAAGCTCGCACCCACCGTGTAGAGGAGGCGGACAGCCGCCTTCATCGCCAGGGCGTGGTATTGATCGGTCGAGAGGTAGGCGAAACCGAGGTAAAGGAGTGCCGCCGTGAAGACGCTGTAGAGGGCGTATTCCCAGAAAAGCTCCGCATGGAGGAGCAGGATGACCAGTAGCGGCAGGAAAGCCATCGCAAGGGTCATGTGATGGTTGCTCATTCCGAGGCAGAAAATGAAGAGCAGCCAGACAAAGGCATTCTTCCAGTAGGGCCTCCTGATCCAGACGTAAGTGAGCATCAGGAACACCATCATCAGGCAGACATGGAGTGCGTAGAGCCCCTTTCCTACTACTGCATGGGACCAGATCGGCGTGACCCAGATGAAGGTAAGAGTGGCGGCAACCGATAGGACGGTTGCGGCCGATCGCGCCACACCGAGCCATCGGGTCGCATTCAGCGAAATCAGCGAGAAGACTCCTGCAGCGATGGCCGTGCAGAGACCCGAGAAGAGGTTGATCTTCCAAGAGCCGTTTCCGAAGGGGATGATGTGGCTCCAGAGTCCGGCCAGGATCGTCCACAGTGGATACCCCGAGGGATGCATCACTCCCCAATGAAGGGCGGCGGTGGCCATTTCCCCGTCGTCGTTGAGGCCGATGTTCGGCATCACGGTCGACCAATAGGTCACGAGCGCGACCAGGAAGCAAATCAGCGCCGTCAGACGCTCATGGCGATCGAAGATGCGGAAGGGGTGTATCCTCTCCTCCTTCTGGCTGGCTGATTCGGGAATCCCGGAATTGGCAGTGATGTCAACGCTCATTGTGAGGGGTGGGGGATCGCTCTGGATCTCAGTGATTGTTCTTTATCCGGGGTGAGCGGCGCAGGCCGCTTGCGAGAAGTAGGCCCCAGACCATCAGCAGGGCCTCGACGACGATCTTCTTTGACATCTTGGAGGTACCCTCGACGCGGTCGGCGAAGATGATCGGCACCTCGACGATGCGCAGGCCACGGATCCAGGTCCTGTGGTTCATCTCGATCTGGAAGCCGTAGCCATTGGATTTCACGCTCGGGAGGTCGATCGATTCCAGGGTGGATCGACGCCAGCATTTGAACCCCCCGGTGGGATCCCAGACAGGCATCCCGGTGATCCACTTCACGTAATAGGAGGCTCCGACGCTCAGCACGAGTCGGTTGAGCGGCCAGTTGATCACTCGGATTCCGCCCGCATAACGCGATCCGATGGCAAGGTCGGCACCGGACTCACGGATGCCCGCAATCAGTTTCGGAACATCCTCCGGGGAGTGGGAGAAATCGGCATCCATCTGGACAACCAGATCGTATCCATGGGATAGGGCCCACTCGAATCCCGCCACATAGGCCCTGCCGAGTCCGTTCTTGGCCGTCCGGGAGAGAAGATGCAGCCGTGGTTCACCTGCCGAAGTTTCCTCCACCCACTTGCCGGTTCCGTCAGGGGAGCCATCGTCGACGACCAGGATCTCGACCCCGTCGGGCAATGCCAGAAGTCGCTCAACCATCTTGGGAAGATTATCCCGCTCATTGTAGGTGGGGACGACGACGAGGATTCTCTCTGGCATGATTTAGAAAAAGCTAAATCACCAAGCTAATCCAGAGTTCGATTCAGTCGAGCGTCAAAAAGCGACATCAGAGCTTGAAAGGGACGGAAGCCGTATCTTGGGGGTAGCCGCTTTCTGAAAGGCATTGTTGTCGGCAGGGATGCCGTATTGAATTTTCAGACGAGTCTCCTCGGAGGCAAGTGTTGCGTCATCGATGAAGACTGGCCCCGCCCCCCCCTCCAGATCGATCCGGTGAAAGCCTCCCTGCGGATGTTTCCTCGCTTCGGCCACATCACCGATGCATTCAATTGGCATTCCGTTGATCCGCTCCACGAGCTGATTGATCAGGGTATCGGCTCCCAGTGTCTGTTCGGAGGGGAGTATTCCCGAGAGGATCACATACCGCTTGCGATCCACCGTCTCCTCGTTCTGTAAGGCATCCAGGGAGACCAGATTCAGCGGAGCCTCTGAGGGCCAGTTGCTTCCCCATTCATAAAGATAGGGTCGGCAGAGCTCTTGGAGCAATAGTCCCCCGTAGAAGACGTAGGGAACCTTCTCCCCCTCGAGCAGCGAAGGTGAGATTTCGGACGCCGGATTCCTTCCTTCCAGAGTCAGGGTCGCAATACCCCTTGATCCCTTTCCCTTGCCGTCGGGTCTGAAATAGCCGATCTCGATCCGGTCACCAGGCGCCGACTCCATGCTTACGAGATTGGAGAAGCTTGTTTTTCCCAAGACCGGATCCACGTAGTTCCCATCGGAATCAATCGCCTTACCCGCGAGTGTCAGCATCACATCACCCTTTCGGAGTCCTCCCTTCCTCGCCGGGCCGTTGCGGACAGGGGCGATGGCCACCCCACCCTGATCCTTGGATAATCCGAGCCATTCCCGGAGCGTTGCCCCGCGCAGGGGAGCCCATGCGATTCCGGCACGCGCGAGCCCCTTGAATCCAGGGTGCCCGGCTTCCTTGAGAAATCGCCCGATCAGCGGTGAGGGGATGATGTCGGCACTCTGAGTCTTAGGGTCATAGCGCATGATAATTCCCGCCAAGCGACCGTCATGAAGCGCTGGGATTTCATAGATCCCGTCCCGTTGGGGAATGGTGGTCGCGATCCGGTACATTAGGTAGGAGTTACCCAATGGATATCCGCCCACAGAAGCGGTGGTGATGGTGGCTGTGCTCAGGGCAGGGGAGCCGTTTCCTTCCAGTTGCAGGATCTTTAGAGTGGTTCCTTGGGGAAGCGCGCCTGCCAGACGCATCGGTTGGCGGGATTTCAGGATCTCCTGCCCGGAGGGGATGAGGATCGCCAGGTTGCTTTCCTCGTCCACGACCTCCACCGTGGCTGTCGCGTGCACCTTATTATCCGGTGTCTCAAGGTCAATGCTGGTGGTATGGGCGGCCATATCGGCAGTCACCAGGATTCTTCCACCGGCGATTACCGTGCCAAGGCCCTCGCGTTTGAAAGGAGGCTTCTTTAGCCAGGGACGCCTCAAGTCGGGGTGCTGGACGGTTGAGTGCACTCTTAGGATGGAGTCCTCGGGTCCGCCCTTCTTGAACGGGGAAGTGATGGAAGAACCGTCGCATCCGCTGAGAATCAGAGTCGCGGAGAGCAATGTCGCCGGGGCCATTGCGTTGAGGGAGCGAAGCATCATGGCGTCAGAGATTGTGATCGGAAGCAATTCCGTAGTTATTCATGATCCGTGGATTTGCAGTGAGAACCTCGGCCCTCTTCAGCACGATGGGAAGGCCGATACCTTCCAGCACGATGACATCATACTCGGTCGGTTTTGCAAATGCCGCTGCGGCATCCTCCAGTGAGCGGATCGGAACTCCGTTGATCGTATCGACGATGCCCGTCCTCTGGCCGTCGCAGTCGGCGTTCACCGGATCAGGCAGGATCCTGTTAAGTACCACAAACTCAGGGCGCTTCAGGTAGAGGTGGCGCGTCGCGAACTCATTGAAGGTTCTTCGGATGCGCAGGTCGCCGTTACCCATGCTCACAAGGAGATTTCGGTCGAGCGGTTGGAAAAGCAGGCCGCCGTGGAGCAGATAGCGGGGGGCTGTATCGTAGGCCATGGACTGCATCCGCAAAGACGACGTTCCCCTGAGGGGAAACTCGAGCGAAAGCCGCTTCCCTCCGCGCAGGACGTCGAAACGAATCGTCTCCCCCTCGAATTTCCGCTCCAATACCTCGCTCATTTGGACAGACTCGCCGTCCAGATCAACCCTCCCGTCGCAGGCGATCGGATGTCCGTCGATGCCGAGAAGCACGTCATCTTTCTGGAGAAACCCGTAGGCTGATCCTATTTCGTGGACGTCGGTGACGAGGACCCCGGCATTTTCCACGGGGACACCGAGCGCTTTTCGCGCGGTTGGGCTCTGCAACGGCCTGATCGCCACGGAGCAATCGGTGTAGCCGGTGTAGCTTCCCTTGGAGAGATCCCGCAGGAAGCGTGTAATGACTGGGGTCGGGATCATGAACCCCACATTTTGGGCGACTTGCCCTGAGTATCCCTGAAAAGCGACGCCGACCACCTTGCCATTCTGAATCACGGGGCCACCACTGTTGCCGGGATTGATCGCCGCATCGATCTGGATGGCCAGATGGGAGTCGACCCCAGAGTGCGCGTAGAGATCAAAGTCGATGCTCGAGACGATGCCGCGCGTCACGCTCATGCGCTCCACACTGAGGGGATAGCCGTAGACGCTGACGGTGCTCTCGATCGCGGGGATGCCGCCGAGCGTGAGCGGGCGGGCCCCCTCGAAGAAAGCCGTATCTTCCACGGCCACCATCGCCAGATCGCAGTCATGGCCGATGAATTCCGCCTTCGCCCGGAAGGGATGGTTCACCCCCTCTCGGGTAACCGTGATGAAGCGCGCATTGCTGACCACATGGGCGTTGGTCACGATCCGCTTGCCACGTCCCGGAATTTCCATGATGAATCCCGATCCGGTTGCACCTGAGACATGCCCCGCATTCCAAGGGGTGCGGTAATCGGGGTCCTGAATGGCGACTTGGATGCGCACGACGCTTGCGGCAAATTCGGGAAACGGTGATTTCCTCTCCGAAATCGGGGCGGTCGGTGTCTTTGCCTTTGCCGGTGAGAGAGTTACCAGAATGAGAAGCGAAACAATGATACGGGCAAAATTCATCGGCAGGTAATCTCATGGAATCGTCATGCCTGCACAAGTGCAATAATCCCATTGCCCCAAGCCTTACGATCCAGTTTCATCTTGCCGTGCAACCATCATGGGGAGTCCTTTTTGACTGGGACGGGGTCGTGATCGACTCCTCCCCGGAGCATGAGCGTTCCTGGGAGTTACTGGCCGGGGAACGGGGGTTGCCTCTGCCCGAGGGACACTTCAAGGCCGGTTTTGGCAAAAAGAACGAGGTCATCATTCCATCCCTTGGTTGGGCGGAGGATCCTGTGCTGGTCCGTGAACTGGCCGACCGCAAGGAGGAACTCTATCGTGGCCTGGTTGCCGAACGCGGAGTGAATATCCTACCCGGTGCCCGCGAGCTTCTTGAGGCCTTGAAAGAGGAGGGGATCCCGCGATCGGTCGCCTCATCGACCCCGCGCAGGAATCTCGAGGCCCTTTTCGCTGCAACCGGACTGGATACCCTCTTCGATGCGGTCATTTGCGGTGATGATGTCTCCCATGGGAAGCCCGATCCGGAAGTCTTCCTCAAAGCGGCCGCCGCCCTCGGTCTCGACCGGAATAATGCCGTCGTCATCGAGGATGCCTTTGCCGGGATCGAGGCCGCACGGCGTGGCGGTATGAAGGTGGTCGGAGTCGCAACAACACATCCTGTCGAGGCGCTGAAGGATTGCGATCTTGCCGTGACTTCGCTCCTGGAAGTAACCCCACTTATCCTTGGAAAGCTGCTGACCGCCCCATGACACCCCCGCTCGATCTGCTTCGTCTCCTGGAGGAATTCGCCATCTCCCTCTTGCTTCCCATCGCACTCATCTTAACGGGGGGGCTCTTCGTGATGGCTGATGTCGTCCTCCTCAAGCGCCGGGGTGACGCTGACGGCGTCAACTCCTGCATCGGTTCCGGAAGCCGCCCTCGTCCGGGGCTGCGACTCGCTTCCGTCTTCTTCTTCACACTCGCCTCGATCCTGACGGCCCGCGATCTCCTTGAGCTGCTCCTGACGGCCCCGCCGATCGTGCTTTCCCTCGGCATGGGGATCACCTCCACGATCCTTGCCTTTCTTATACTGCTCTTTGGCATTCTTCTTCCCCGAGCCTTAGGGGAGGCCATTCACGAGTCGCTACCGATCCGTGCCCTATCCAAGCTCGCCCATTGGCTCACCATCTGGCTCGATCCCCTTGCCGAACTGGGTTGGACCGCTGTGGCCTCCGTCCTGCGGATTCTGGGGATTGACAGGGTCAGAACCGCGGAGCAGAGCGAAGAGGAGGTCCTCCAACTCATGGATGAGGGACTGGAAAGCGGAGCCTTCGATCCTGTCGAGAAGGAGATGGTGGAGGGTGTCCTCGATCTCGACGAGCAGTCTGCAGCAGAGTTGATGACCCCCCGGTCGCGCGTCACCTGGCTCGATCTGGACGAACCCGACGAGGTCAACTGGCGCCGAATTGCAGGGGCCGGTCACTCCGACTACCCAGTCTTTCAGGGGACCCACGACAACATACGAGGCATCGTCTCCGTGAAGTCGCTCTGGGGGAACATCTCGTTGACGGGTTCCGTACGCCTTCCCGATGTGCTCAATGCGCCGCTCTTCGTGCCGGCCACCATGACCGCCACGCGGTTGATAGAGGAATTTCGCAAGACCCGTCGCCACGTGGCGCTCGTCGTCGATGAATTCGGCGTCGTGGAGGGAATGGTAACGCTCAAGGACGTGGTGGAGGCCATCGTCGGACGCCTTCCCGAGCGCGGCGTCCGCCAGCATTATCCCGAGATCATCCTTCGGGAGGATGGCAGCTGGCTTGTCGACGCCCAGTTTGACTTCGAGGAGACCGCCCACGAGATCGGCCTCGAGTACTCCTCGGAGGAGCCCGGGGAGAACAGGTTCCAGACCGTCGGCGGATTTGTCCTCCATCATCTTGGTCATATTCCCGAGGAGGGGGAGAAAGTCGTCTGGAACTCCTACCGCTTCGAGATCGTCGACATGGATCGTCAGCGCATCGACAAGCTTCTTGTCTCCCGCATCATCCCTGCATCCCCGGACCTCTCTGGTCCAAAAAGCGTGTGAATCTACCGGCCGGTTCGCGCTCGGTGCGGAGCGAGTTTTCAACCTTCGAGGCATCTTCGTATCCCAAGGCCATGCCGCAGACGAGCATCTCTTCCTCGGGAATCTCCAGATGCCGCGACACGATGCGGTGATACTTTGTGAAGGCGGCCTGCGGGCAGGTCTCGAGACCGCGGGCCCGTGCGGCGATCATGACGTTCTGAAGGAACATTCCGTAGTCGAGCCAGCTCCCTTGTCCGAGGATCCGGTCAATGGTGAAGAAGAGACCCACGGGTGCGTCAAAGAAGGCGTAGTTGCGGGCGAACTGCCGGTTCATCCGATCCTTGTCACCTTTGGCGATTCCTAGGAGACCATAGAGGTCGTAGCCGACCTTGCGCCGGCGGTCGATGTAGGGATGCGTCCACTTCGCGGGATAGTAGGAATACTCCTGGGTATGTTCCGCATCCCGTGCGGGATCGAGCGCCGTCTCGATGAGTTCGCGCGAGAGGGCCTCCTTTTTTCCGCCAGTGACGACAGTGACCTTCCAGGGTTGGGTGTTCGTGCCGGAGGGTGCGCGGGCCGCAACATCCAGGATCTCCTGGATGGTTTCCTTCGGCACCGGCGTGGGCAAAAAGGCTCTTACCGACCTGCGCCCACGGATGACGGAGTCAACGATCCGAGCGATCTCGGATTGGGGGAGTGGATCACTCATTCGTTTTTACTGACCCTCGACACTCGTCACTCGGCTCTCGACAGCCTCTCGATTCTCACGGCTCCGGATAAGCCTCGATGAACTTGGCGTACCACAAGGCGGAGGGGGTGGGGATGCGGTTGTGAGTCTTCCTGTCGTAGGAGAAGAGGCCGAACTGCGCGTGATTCCAACCTTCGGTCCACTCGTAGTTATCGACGAGGGTCCATGGGAAATAACCCCGGACATCCACTCCCTCGTTGATCGCGCGGCGCATCTGCGCGATGTGTTCGCGGAAGTAACGGATCGATTTCTGGCCGCTCTGGGTGCCGATGCCGTTCTCGGAGATGACGATCGGCTTGTGGTAGCGCCCATCGATATCCTTGAGGATGTGGTAGAGACCAGTGGGGACGATCTCCCATCCGAGCTGGGTGTATCCGGAGTTATGCTCCCCGCTCGGCCGGAAGATGAAGCGAATCGCGCTGGCCTGCTGTGAGTAGTAGTAGTTGACCCCGATCAGGTCGCAGGTGTCGGCCACCATGTCGAGTTGGTCGAAGTTCTGGTGCTGCATGAGGTTGTAGACGGAGCGCGTGGGGTCGAGGAAGCGGGCCTTATTCCAGTGGGGCAGGGAATAGATGCCCATGATCAGGGCGTCGGGTCGCTCTTCCCTGACGATCCCGGCGGCATCGCGGAACATGTCCGCGGAGACGCGCATTGCCTTTTTGTAGGAGCCGGGACGCATCAGCAGTCCGGGAGGCCAGTGAGCGGCCAACCATCCGAGTTGAAGGGCCCCGTTGGGCTCGTTCTGAGGGATATAGATCCGGACATCCCCCTTGGTGGCCTTCACGACGCGGCGGACGTGGGCTTGCCAGGCGGTGCGGACGTCGGGGTTGAGGAAGTTGGCCTTGGACTTGTCCTTGGGACAGAGCCAGTCGGGGAAGGTGAAGTGCCAGAGGGTGATGAGCGGCTCGATCCCGGCCTCACGACACTTGCGCGCCATCCCTGCATACTGGCGGAGGGCCGCCTCATTGATGACCCCCTTGCGCGGCTCGATCCGTGCCCATTCGACGCCGAAGCGGAAATGATTCACTCCCAGTTTTCGGAGGGCGGCCAGATCCTTGTCGAATTCGCTCCAGGAAAAGACTCCCTCGTCACCGCGTGGAGGTGCCCCACCCTCATCGGCAAAGCAGTCCCAATCCGTCCTGTAATACCACTTGGAACCCGGGGCGCATCCCCGGTCCTCATTCTGGAACGATGCGGTGGAGGTGCCCCACCAGAAGGGCTCCTTAGGGAGCTTCCCGAGAACGATCGCCTTGGCCGGAGGCCTGTAGTGGGGAACGGGAGCGATGCAACCGCTGAAGGCAAGGGTGAGCGGAATGAGCAGGAAAAACGGTATCTTTATCCGTAAGGTTGCTTGATGCATGGGACAAGCCCTAGTAGCAAGGAATCGAACGATCAATGATGAAGCGCATGTTTTTCCTCTCCGCCTCGGCATTGCTGCTGACGATGGCACAGCCCCTTGGAGCCATCGATCTGCCCAACGGCCGTCTGGCACCCGACACCCTCATCCTGAACGACGGCAGCGAGCTCCACGGCCTGATCCTGAAGAACGACGCCAAGGGGGTGATTCTCCAACAGCGCATGGGCGAGGTGACGATCCCCAAGGCAAGGATCCGCCGGATCATGGACGAGGGGGATGCCTTGGTCTTTTTCGCCGACATCGCCGATCCGGGCAAGCTTCCCCCATGGCGGATGATCGTTCAGGACCTTCGCACCGATGACAATATCCGGTCCTTCAGGCAGGTGCCCGCCACGACAATCGACAATGGCCGTCTGCGCAACATTCCCTACCTCTCCTTCCGGGTGAACAAGCGCACGGAGTTGAATGTGTACGGCAATCCTGAGGATCCGGTGTGCGTGGAGTTCGGTGTCTACGGCAAGGGGCTCGCGCTGAAGCGCTTCAAGAATGTCGCTAGGGACTATCTGGCCGGCATCCTGACTTCCCGGGATGAGATTTCCGCAATCTATGGGATCAGTGACCGCGGCGGTATCAGGAAAGTCGGAAAACTCACCTTCGAGGTGGCCCCTCAGGATGCACCCGATTCCTACGGGGGATGGTGGATCTCGATCTATGATGCAAAACGCCTCGACCGTGCCCGTGTCTCCGATGACGAGTATCGCAGGAACACGCTCCCCTTCCATGTGGTCAATGACTCCAGAGGTGAGCTGAGGGAGGATCGCCAAAAGAATTTCGAAAAATTCCTCTCCGGCACCATGCAGTCCTGGTCGGAAATGGTTCCTGATCTGAGGGGGTTTTACCGCGACTCGATGGGAGACCTGAAGTTGCTCACCGCGAAGGCGACGGACAAGCTCAAGCAGTCCACCTCCGCCCCCACACCACGCCCATGACCAAGTTCATCTGTCCCGCTGCCCTTGCGGCCCTACTGACGATCCTGCCCGGTTGCGTCCTCCATCCCCTCGGCCCGCTCGACAAGGCCCCGGAGAATCGTGCGGAAAAGCTCAAGGGTTACGCCCCCTTCGCCTGGGGCATCTCCACCAGCAGTCTCCAGTATGAGAACAAGGCGGAGAAGCCCGGTGAGAAGAACTACTATGTCCGCGACTGGGATCTTCTCGTCCAGCAGAAGAAGGCCCCGGTGGTCGGCAATGCCCTCTTCAGCTGGAGTGACTTTGACAAAGATCTCGCCGCCCTGAAGAAGATCGGCGTCACCCATTACCGCTTCAGCATCGAGTGGGCGCGTGTCGAACCGCAACCCGGCCGCTACAACGAGGAGGCCGTGCAGGGGTATGTCAGCATGTGCAGGAAGCTGAAGGAGGCGGGAATCGAGCCGGTCGTGACCCTCTGGCATTTCACCTTCCCCGCATGGCTGACCGATACGAAGGATAGCTCGAAGACCAACTGGCTCCATCCGCTGGCGAGGGAACGCTGGAACCTCTACGTGAAGAAGATGGTGAGGGCGACTTCGCCTTATGTGAACTACTACGCTCCCGAGAATGAGCCGAACGGTCAGATTCTCACGGCCTACATCGCCGGTCTCTGGCCTCCCTGCCACACCTTCGACTTCAAGGGATACAAGGCGGCGACTATCGCCAGCGCCGACATGTTCCGGGATGCCGCGGCGCGCATCAAGGAGGTCAAACCCTCCGCCAAGGTGCTCAGCGTCGAGGCGCTTCCCTGGTGGACGCACGGTCCGCTCGATCCGGGAGGCATCGTCTACAACACGGTGATGCATGCCAACTTCGACCATCTCGACCGCATCCACGATGTCTGCGACATCATCGGGTTCAACTACTACTACAGCCAGGCCGCCGGACCCCTCAGCCTCATCTCGGAGGGATCAAAGCACGGGCACAACTACACCATGATGGGCTGGCGAATCGATCCCAAGGCCCTCGGCAAGCAGATCCGCTATGTCGGCAAGCGCTACGACAAGCCGATGATGATCACCGAGAACGGCATCGCCACAAAGAACGAGTCGAAGCGCCTTTCCTATCTCCGTGACCATATCGCGCAGATCCGCCAGACCATGGATGAGGGATACGACGTGAAGGGTTACTTCGTCTGGTCGCTGGCCGACAACTACGAGTGGCACTACGGATATGTCCCCAAGTTCGGCCTCGCTACGATGGATCCCAAAACGCGCGACCGTGTGCTTAAGCCTGCCGCCCATTACTACCGTGACGTGATCCGCACCTCCGAAAAACGTCAGCAGGTGGTGCCCGATCCAGGTAACGGGAAAGGCAGAAGGGACGCGAAAGATGAACGATGAAGGTTGAGGGGGCGTGGGGAGTAGGTCGAATCGATTGATACAGGCGAGAATCGCCGCGACTTCTTTGCTGTCATTATACCATCTCCATTCATATTCCGGTTGAATTCGCTGGTTCTTTCGGCGACGGGCGTTGTTGTCATCCCTCGGGTTATCTTCAGATAGCCCTCGGTCCTCCGCCTAGCCCATCACCAAAATACCTTCGCCAATTCCACCAGACTAATCGCGTAAATGGTATTAGGAGTTCGGGATGAATGGGGAATATGGAGTATTCTCCCCTTTGGCACGGGAAGTGCTTTGTCATTGGAGAAACTGAACCCCTCCCCAGGACGGTACAGACATGAATCAACGTGGCTATCTGCTGGATATGGACGGGGTGATTTACCGGGAGAACCATCTGCTTCCCGGCGCGGGTGAACTCATTGCTCACCTGCTTGAGTCGGCAACACCCTTCCTCTTCCTGACGAACAATTCGGTTCCGACCCCGGATGATCTGGTGGTGAAGCTCGAGCGACTCGGTATTGGCGGGCTAAACGCCAGGCACTTCTATACCTCGGCGATGAACACCGCTGATTTTCTCGCCGAGATGCATCCGAAATGCACCGCGTTCGTCCTCGGTGAAGCGGGATTGAATGCAGCCCTCCAGGAAGCACGAATTCCGAACGATTCGCTGGCGCCGAGTTATGTGATTGTGGGAGAGGGGACGCCGACGACCGAGAAGATCGGCAAGGCGCACGAGTTCATCGAAAAGGGAGCCCGGCTCATCGCGACGAATCCCGACTACTGGTGCCCCGTGAAAAGCGATCTCACCCGACCGGGGGCTGGCGCTTTGGCCGCCTATCTGGAGGCGAGCACGGGGCGCAGGGCCTACTACCTGGGAAAGCCGAATCCCTACATGTTCTTTCGCGCCCGAAGGCTTCTGCACCGTCAGACTCACGAGGTGATGATGGTGGGGGACACGATGGAGACCGACATTCGCGGCGCGATCGAGATCGGCATCCAGGCTTGTCTGGTCCTCACCGGATCAACCGGCATCGAGGACATTGGCGATTATGTGTACCAGCCGACCTGCGTCATGTCGGGTGTTGATGAGTTGCTGGAAGAAATCAAGGGGAAGGGACGTACCGATCGCCTCTCAAGCCCCACCCTGAGCAGCTTGAATCTGAGGAAACCGCAGGGAACCAAGCATCATTCGGAGTCTCCGCTTCCGCGTCGTCAGCGCCCGGCGATGACCCGGTGAGGGTCCTTTCGGGTTCAACTCTCCCGTGCCGGCTGCATCGGCGATGCAGCAAGCTCAAGGGAAGTGCTAAACATCAAGGTTGCGTACATTCAGGGCGTTGTCCTCGATGAAGATCCTGCGCGGCTCGACCACGTCACCCATGAGGATATCGAACATGCGTCCGGCCTCTAGGGCGTTGTCGTCGTTGAGCTCCACCTTGAGGAAGCGGCGGCGCTCGGGATTCATGGCGGTCTCGTAGAGTTCCTTGGCGTTCATTTCGCCAAGACCCTTGAATCGTTTGATCTGGACGCCGCGTCGGCCGACTTCCTTGACCATCTCGAGGATGCGAGGAATGGCGAAGATCTCGTGGGTGGTCTCTCCATCCACGATGTGGAAGAGAGGGGCCTTGCTGTCGGCATAGTGCTCGATCTTGAAGCCTTTCTTTGCGAGTTCGGCAATAAGCTTCTCGATGCTCTTGGACTGATGGATCTCCACGAGACGGGCTCTGCGGCGGCGGGCGTTCTTGTCGGTCTTGGCGACCTTTTCAACGACGGCTGCCCCATTCTCGGAGATCTCACCCTCGGAGGGTTCGGTATCAAAGAGGTTGAGATCGATATTCTTGGCGGTGAAATCGCGGAGTTCGTTCTCGTTGTGGAAATACTCGACGCTTTCGTCGTTACCATTGCGGATGACGACGAGGTAGGCAGGGAGGGCTCCTTCGGGCGAGCGGGCGTGAAGGTAGGCCTCAAACTCTCCGCCGAGACGGCGGACGGCCTCGCTCGACTTCTCAAGCCTGTCTAGGAGTTCGAGGATCTCCTTGAACTGGGAAGAGGGGATCTCCTTCTTGTCGGGGAGGGTGACGAGCTTGAGTTCTTCGGCACCGAGTGAGATCAGGATACGATTGAGCTGAACGTCGTCGTCGACGTACTCCTCGCGTTTCTTCCGCTTGATCTGATAGAGCGGAGGCTGGGCGATGAAGACATGGCCGCGGCGGATGAGCTGCGGCATCTGGTTATAGAAGAAGGTGAGGAGCAGGGTGCGGATGTGGGATCCGTCGACGTCGGCATCGGTCATGATGACGATGCGTCCGTAGCGGAGCTTCTCGATGTTGAAGGCGCCTTCCTGATCGCCGTCACCGATGCCGGTGCCGATCGCCGTGATCATGGTCTGGATCTCCGTGTTCTGGAGCACCTTGTCGAGGCGTGCCTTCTGGACGTTGATGAGCTTGCCTCGGATGGGGAGGATCGCCTGGAAGCGGCGGTCGCGGCCCTGCTTGGCGGATCCGCCTGCGGAGTCGCCCTCGACGATGTAGAGCTCGGTGAGGGAAGGATCTCGCTCGGAGCAGTCGGCCAGCTTGCCGGGGAGTCCGCCGCCGGTGAGGGCGCTCTTGCGGACGGTCTCGCGGGCCTTGCGCGCGGCCTCGCGGGCTCGGGCGGCGGTGAGGGCCTTCTCGATGACCTTCTTGGCAACGGCGGGATTCTGATCGAAGTGATCCATAAGTCCCTCGTAGATGGAGGAGTTCACCACGCCCTCGACCTCGGTGTTGACCAGCTTGACCTTGGTCTGGGACTCGAAGCGGGGGTGGGGAAGCTTGACGCTCAGGACGGCGGTGAGTCCCTCGCGGACATCATCGCCGGAGAGGGCGGGGTCCTTCTCCTTAAGGATGCTGTTGGCCTTGGCGTACTGGTTGATCGCGCGGGTGAGCGCTGTGCGCAGGCCGGTGAGGTGGGTGCCGCCGTCCGGATTGGGGATGGAGTTGGCGAAGCAGAGGATTTGGTCGGTGTAGGAGTCGTTGTACTGGAGGACGGCGTCGACAAAGATCTCGTCGCGCTGGCGGGAGATGACGATCGGCTTGGGATGGAGGACCGTACGGGTCTCGCCGAGTTGGCGGACGAATTCCTGGATGCCGTGCTTGTAGAAGAAGGTCTCGCTGCGGGGGCGGTGCTCCTCGTCGTCACGCTCGTCGGTGAGGACGATCTCGATGCCGGGGTTGAGGAAGGCGAGCTCACGGAGACGTCCCGCGAGGCGCTCGAACTTGAAGGTGACGGTGATCGTGAAGATCTCGGGATCGGGAAGGAAGGTGACGAAGGTTCCGGTCTGCTTCTTGTTCTTGAGCTCACTCAGGACTGTCAGCGGCTGGGTGGTCTTGCCCTGGGCGAAGGCCATGAAGTGGACCTTCCCCTCGCGCATGACCTCGACCTTGAACCAGGTGGAGAGGGCGTTGACGCACTTGGCGCCGACACCGTGGAGACCGCCCGAGTACTTGTAGGCACCCTGGCCGAACTTGCCGCCGGCGTGGAGGTTGGTCAGGACGAGTTCGAGGGTAGGGATCTTGAACTTGGGATGGACCTCGACGGGAATGCCGCGGCCGTTGTCGCGGATGGAGACGGATCCGTCGGAGTGAATGGCCACCTCGACCCGCGTGCAGTAGCCGGCCAGATGCTCGTCGATGGAGTTGTCGAGCACCTCGAAGACGCAGTGGTGGAGGCCGCGCTCATCGGGATCGCCGATGTACATTCCGGGGCGCTTGCGGACCGCCTCCAATCCCTCCAGCTTGTCGATCTGGGCGGCTCCGTACTCCTCGCCCCCCGCGGTGTCCTGTTTCTCGGGAATATCGCTGTCGTCGAGTGGAATGATCGGTTCTGCGGGTGGTTTCTTGGCCATGGGAGAGAGTCTGAATGCCTTGGGGACGGGCGGTTTTGTGGTTGCAAGAAGCCTAGGGAACTTGGAAGGGCTGGGCAACGCTTTTTTGGGACCTTATACATGATCTGGATGTCTCGTCGGAGCATCGACACCATATCTTGGGTGAAGAGATAGAATATGGAGCTGATGAACTCAGGAAAGGATTCACAAAGATCCGTAACAAATCAGCGACTGGCGGGAGCTGATAAGACTGCGTTGCAGTCTCTATAAAAGGCGAGTGGCTCGGGAGAGCCTGAGTCAAATGCGAAGCAACGGCCAGGCTAGCCAAGGGGATAAAAGAGGGGTGAATCAAGGCTTGGCAGAAGTTGCTGTCAGATAGAACTTCGTTACGGTTGGAAAAAAGATCCCTGATATCAAGTCTTGGTGAATAGTCCTTGGGAAAGCAACCGGGGGGGAGCACATTTTGCAGTTCCATCCCTGCCTGCGCTTGCGTGATCCCTTACACGGATTATTCTTACACGATGTTCTTTCTGACGCGGCGCGAGCAGATGGTGGTGATATTCATCCTCACCTCCCTGCTCCTCGGTGCCGGTATCCGCCATTTCCGCCTCGAGAGGAGTCTCCCATCCCAACCCCACTCCATTCACTAAGTTTTCATGAAAGTTTCAGGATTCAACGAAGCGGTCGCCATCGCAGTGGCCCGAGATCAGAGTTACCGGCCCGAGGGGTATCAGTTCCTTCGCGAATCGCTCGAGGCAACCCTCAAGAAGCGTCACAAATCCAAATCCTCACGCACTGCCCGGCAGTCTGCGGAACCGATGACCTCATCCCACGTGACGGCGGGGGAATTGCTGGAGGGATTCCGTCTCCAGGCCCTCCGCGAGTTCGGTCCCATGGCCGTAACCGTCCTCGAATACTGGGGGGTGAAGAGTTCCCGGGATATCGGCCAGATGGTTTTCAATCTTGTGGAGGCCGGTGCCTTTGGCCGCACGGAAAGCGATTCCATCGAGGACTTCGAGCGGGGATTTGATTTTCACGAAGCTTTCGTCTTCCCTTTCCTGCCTCCCCCCGTAACCTCCCCCTCCCCTGATTCTCCCGATTCCACAACAGTCCCCGGTTCTCCATCCGCCGAGTCGCTTCCCAACTCATGAAACACCTGATCATTCCGATGACGCTCATCACCACCCTGCTATCCCCGGCCTTGGAGGCCTCCCAACCGAAGCCGCCTCAACACGGATCGGGAAAGCCTACACCCACGCCTGTTGCGGAGGCCTTCGTTGCCACGGGGGAGTCGGGCAAGCCCCTGGTCTTCACTTACCCCAACGGTCTGACCCTCATTGTCGAGGAGAACCGCGGCGCCCCGGTCGCCAGCGTCCAGGCCTGGTGCAACACCGGCTCCATCCATGAAGGGAAATGGCTCGGCGCGGGACTCTCCCACATCCTCGAGCACATGCTATTCAAGGGGACGACTTCCAGGGCTCCCGGAGTCATCGCCAGCCAGGTGCAGGATCAGGGCGGCTACATCAACGCCTACACCTCGCACGACCGTACCGTCTACTGGATCGACGTTCCCGCCAAAGGAGCTACCAAGGCAGTCGACATACTTGCCGATGCCATGATGAATGCCACGCTTCCCGAGGAGGAATACAACAAGGAGCAGGAGGTGATCCGCAGGGAGTTTGCCATGGGATACGACAACCCCGACCGCACCGCCTCTCTGCTGCTCTTCCGCACCGCCTTCCACACCAGCCCCTTCAAGGAGCCGGTCATCGGCCATCTCGACATTTACAACAAGCTTACCCGGCAGGACGTGCTCGACTACTACAAGCGCCGATATGTACCGAATAACCTCTGCTTCGTCGTTGTCGGTGATGTGAATGCCTCGGAGATCCGGGACCAACTCGGAACCTTCTTCGCGAAATATCCCCGCGTCGCCCTCGAGCCGGTACCGGTGGCCGAAGAGCCGCCGCAACTTGGCAAAATCGAGGGAAGGGACACCTTCCCGACCGATCTCAGCCGACTCAACATGGCCTGGCGTGCCCCCGGCACCACCAGCGCTGACGCCCCCGCCGTCGAGGTGCTCTCCGCGGTGCTTGCTTCCGGCACCAGTTCCATCCTCAACACCGAAGTCCGTGAGAGGAAAGGGCTCGTCCATCAGGTCGGCGGCGGCCTCTACTCACTCACTCCGACCGAGGGAATGATCTATATCGGCGCCATCTCCGATCCGGCCAAGCGTGATGCTGCCGAGAAGGAAATCATTACCCAGATCGGGAAGATCGCTCGCGAGGGTGTCAGCGATTCCCAGCTTGCCAAGGCCAAGAAGGGACTCCTTTCGGACCACTACCATGGTCTTTCCACCATGCGCGGACGCGCCTCCGACTACGGCGGGGGATGGCTCATGACGGGAAATCCCGAGTTCGGTCACCGCTACCTCGAGGCCATCGAAAAGGTCACCGCCGCCGATGTCCGCGGTGTTGCCGCCGCGTATCTCAAGCCCGAGGGGCTCATTGTCACCTCGCTCGATCCGGTCGAAGGTACAAAGGAATCGGGCGACACGAAGCAGGCCAAGCATGCCGATCCCGAAATCGCAAAGTCGGTCCTTCCCAACGGACTCACCGTTCTGATCCATGAGGACAACCGTCTTCCCCTGGTCTCGATTGTCGCCGCCTTCCGCGGAGGGCTGCTTGCCGAGACTCCGGAAAAGAACGGTCTCTCCCAGCTCCTTGCCAGCACCATCGTCAAGGGGACGAAGACACGTTCCGCCGAGCAGATCGCCGAGACGGTCGAACATGTCGGCGGATCGATCGGTGCCGGTGCCGGGAATAACTCCGTTTCGGTTTCCGTCGAAGTGATGAAGGATGACTTCGCGCTGGGCATGCAGATCCTCTCCGACGTAGTGGCCAACGCCACCTTTCCAGAGAACGAGGTCGCCCGTGAGAAGGACTCCCAACTCGCCTCGATCAAGGCCGAGGATGACCAGATCACCGCCGTAGCGAGGAATCTCCTCAAGCCGCGCCTCTACGGAAACCACCCCTATGCGCTGCGCGGCAGCGGCTCCCCCGAGACCGTCACTAACCTCACCTCGGCCGACCTTAAGTCATTCCGTGACCGCCTCGTGACGGGTCGTAACGGTGTCCTTTCCATCTTCGGCTCGGTCAAGACTCAGGAAGCCCTTGAGCTTGCCAAGAAGGACTTCGGATCGCTCCCCGCAGGTGAGCAACTCCTCACCACCCCTCCCGTGGCCTCCCCGTTGACCTCTTCCATCGAGACTTCCGCGGAGCGTCCCAAGCAGCAGGCCGTCGTCATGAAGGGATTCCTCGGAACTTCCATCGCCAGTGCGGATCGTCCTGCGCTTGAACTCATCGCTGAAGCTTCCAGTGACCTTGGATCCCGCTTCTTCAACCGGATCCGCGAGAAGTTGGGGCTTGCCTACTTCGTAGGTGCTTCCAACTCCACGGGACTGGCTCCGGGTGCCTTCGTCTTTTTTCTAGGAACCGATCCCAAGAAGGTTGATCTGGCCAAGAGCGAGTTCAATGACGAGATCGCCAAGCTTGCCACTGAGGGGTTGACCCCGGAGGAACTTGATCGCGCCAAGGCAAAACTTCTCGGGGGCGAGGCCATCCACAACCAGTCCCATGCGGCACTCGGAGGGCTCTGTGCCACGAATGAACTCCTTGGGTTGGGCTATGACCACGAGAAGGTCCGTAAGGAAGAGATCGGGAAAGTCACCCTTGATGAGATCAAGCGAGTGGCTCAGAAATACTTCCGCGACGGCAAGAGTGTCGAAGTCGTCGTCGGCCCACCGGTCGCCAAGGCTTCAAAACCGCTTCACAACCCTACTAAGACACCCTGACCAGAAGCAGGCTGAAGTAGGTTAGACTGAAGACTGAAGTTTCTTTGATCGGTTGATTAAAAATACTTTTTCTCGTTTGATTCCGGATGGAATTCCTTTGAGGATAAATCTTAATCTTTAGCGGACTTAACAGCCAAAAATTCCTACAGCCTCACCACCTTTTCTCTTTATGGCCGAAATCCAGCAATCCACGAACTCCGCAGACCTCACCCAGCGATTTATCGAACTTGTGATGATGAATGCTCAGCAGGCGGCACTCTGCCTCGGGCAGATGGCTCATCCCTCCACCGGCAAGGCGGAGGTGAACCTCGATGCCGCCAAGATGTTCATCGATCATCTCGAAATCATCAGGGAGAAGACCCGCGGCAATCTCAGTAAGGACGAGGAGAAGATCCTCACCAGTGTACTGTCGGAACTCCAACTCGCCTTTGTTCAGGTTTCAAGTGGTGCCGGTGCCGCGGGACATGTCCACGACGAGACCTGCAACCACGATCATGGTCCTGCCGCTCCCGAGGCTCCCTCTGTCGAACCGACTTTTCAGGAAGAGGCTCCAAAATCCGAGCCGACCAAGGGGGACGACGGGGAGGGGAAAAAGAAGTTCACCAAGAGCTACGGCGCCTAGAATCCCCTCAACTTCAAAGCCCCTCCACCCGTGAGTCGCAAATCCAAGGACCCAGTCCGCACCACCCTACTGATCGCCGCCGGCATCGCCGGGATCATCATTGTCACCGCGGTTGTCCTGAGGATTCTCATGGCCCCGCTCTACGAGGAGATGGCGATGAACTCACGGAGGAACCCCCACGGCGAGGTTGTCCAATACCAGGGCGGATCGTCCGGTGGTGGCACCAATGTTAACGTCGATCTGGCCGGCCTGCCGTGGTTGCTCAACTGGGCCATGGGCTGGGCATGGGGAGGCCCGGGTTGGCATAATAGCGGCTGGGGATGGAACAACTGGGGCGGCTGGAACAACAACGGTAGGAACTGGAACGGGGGAGGCCGCACCTGGAACGGGAACGTCAACGACACGGTCAACCGCACCTACAACAACATCAACCGCAACGGGGCAAACAACCTCGAAAGGAACGTCAAACGCAATGTTGAGCGCTCCGGTAGCGGCAATATCGAGCGCAACGTGGAACGGGGCATCGAACGCGGTGGAGGCGGGACCGAGCACGGAGGCGGTCGCCGTTAGAAGTTAAGCCCTAGGCGTGCTAGGACAGGCTCAGTAGAGCATAGTCAACCGATCAGCAACGACGCTCATCCTCCCAAATTCCAAGCCTATGCCTTGACGCGCTCGATGTGGGCGCCGAGGCCATTCAATTTCTCGTCGATGGCTTCGTAACCACGGTCGATATGGTAGACGCGGTTGATCTCGGTCACTCCGTCGGCGGGCAGGGCCGCCAGGACGAGTGCGGCGGAGGCGCGGAGATCGCTGGCCATCACGGGAGCGCCGCTGAGTCGTTCGACGCCGTGGATGGTGGCGCGGTGGTCGGTGAGATGGATGTCGGCTCCCATGCGCTTGAGTTCCGCGACGTGCATGAAGCGCTGTGGGAAGACGGTCTCGGTGATGACGCTGGTGCCGTTCATCGTCGCGAGCATCGCGCAGAACTGCGCCTGCATGTCGGTGGGGAAGCCAGGGTAGGGGAGTGTCTCGAGATGGAGAGGCTTGCGCGAACCGTTCGGAGAGATGGTGATGCTGTCGGCCGTATGGGTCAGATCAAACCCGGCCTTGGTTAGCGCCCCGATGACGGCGCCCAGATGCCTCGGCTCGGTGCGGGTGATGGTCACCTTCCTGCCGGCAATGGCCCCGGCAACCAGGAAGGTTCCCCCTTCGATGCGGTCGGCAATGACAGTGTGCTTCGCCCCGTGTAGTTCCTTCACTCCCTCGATCTCGATACGCTGTGTTCCTGCTCCGGTGATCCTTGCACCCATCGAGATCAGGAAATCCGCGAGATCGACGACTTCAGGTTCTTCGGCGGCCCCCTCGATCACGGTGGTTCCCTCGGCAAGGACGGCGGCCATCATGATGTTGCCGGTCCCCAGGACGGTGGGGCCGTGCCGCCCGCGGAGATTGATGCGGGCTCCTTTGAGCTGTTTTGCCTCGAGGAGGATATCCCCGCCCTTGACAGTGACCTTGGCGCCGAGTGCCTCGAAACCCTTCAGATGAAGATCAATCGGACGGTCGCCGATGACACATCCACCGGGAAGGGAGACCTTTGCCATCTTTTCGCGTCCGAGCAGGGGGCCGAGGACGCAGACGGAGGCGCGCATCTTGCGCACGATCTCATAGGGTGCCTCGGTCGTGATCTTCTCGGCACGGATCTGGACGACACCGCTGGCGCGTTCCACCTCGGCGCCGAGTTGGCTCAGGATGGTGAGCATGTAGTGGATGTCGCTCAGGTCGGGTACCCGGTCGATGACGCACTTTTCCTTCGTAAGGAGGGTGGCCGCCAGAATCGGCAGGGCGGAGTTCTTGGAGCCGCCGATGCGGACATTGCCTTCGAGGCTTCGGCCTCCGTGTACGAGAATCTTATCCATTGCCTTTGACTGCTTCGATGAATCGTGGGATCCCTTGGTAATCGGGAAGGGCGACGATGTCGCGATAATTATGCCCCGCAAGGCAGGCCATGACAGACTCGGACTGGCCGATGCCGATCTCCAGAAGGAGGTGTCCTCCGCAATCAAGCCTCTCGGAAGCGAGTGGGGCCAGGCGCTCAATCAGATCGAGTCCATCGGGTCCTCCGTCGAGTGCCAGGATCGGGTCGTTGCGCACCTCGCGGCTGAGGGAGGGGATTTCGCCGGAGGGAATGTAGGGGAGATTGGCGGTGATGAGATCGAAGGTGGACTTTCCCGGTGGCATCAGGTCAGCTTCGTGGAAAGTGACACGATCGACGCAGAGTAAAGCAGCATTTTCTTTGGCAAGGCTGAGTGCCTCGGGGGAGATATCGGTGGCGGAGACAATGGCTTCGGGCCGCTCAAGAGCCAGGGTCAGGGAGATCACGCCGCTCCCCGTGGCGATATCCAGGATGGAGGCAGCCGTAGGATAGGTTAGAGCGCGGTCGACTAGTTGCTCGGTCTCGGGGCGTGGGATGAGTGCCCGCGCATCGCTCTTAAATGTTCTGCCGCAGAATTCCGCCGTGCCAAGGAGATGCTGAAGAGGGATGCCGGTGCCGCGTCTTCGTACAAGATCTCGTAGCGGTTCCCGCTCCCGCTCTCCCAGGGGCCGGTCGAATTGGAGATAGAGTTCGAGACGCTTGATCCCGAGAACATGGGCAAGGAGGTGCTCGGCATTGAGTCTCGGAGATTCCACTCCCTGTTTCCCCAGAAAGTCGGAGGCTCCCTTGAGGACCTCCAGCAACGACATCATGGCCGTTGCCATCACTAGTTCCCCTCGGAGGCCGATTGTTCCATCCGATCCTGGGTGTCGGCGGCCTCGATGGCTGCGATCAGGTCGGTGATTTCCCCCTCCATGACGCGGTCGAGGTTGTAGAGTGTCAGTCCGATCCGGTGGTCGGTGAGGCGGTTCTGGGGAAAGTTGTAAGTACGGATCTTCTCCTCGCGGCCGCCGGAGCCGATCTGGCTCTTGCGGTGGGCTGCGTATTTCTGAGCCTCCTCCTCGCGCTTCTCCTCGAGCAGTCGGGAACGGAGAATGGTGAGCGCCTTTTCCTTGTTCTTCTGCTGACTGCGCCCGTCCTGACAGCGGACGATCTTGCCCGTGGGGATGTGCATCACCTGAACGGCGGAGTCGGTGGTGTTGACACCCTGACCTCCCGGGCCACCGGCACGGCAGACCTCGATGCGGAGATCCTGTGGACGAAGCTCGACATCGACCTCCTCGGCCTCCGGAAGGACGGCCACGGTCGCCGTGGATGTGTGGATGCGGCCCTGGGCCTCGGTGGCGGGGACACGCTGGACGCGGTGCACGCCGCTCTCGTAACGGAGCCTGCGGAAGACATCGTCGCCAAAGACCTGGAAGATCACTTCCTTGAAGCCGCCCGCATCGTTGGGGCTTGCCTCCAGCATCTCGGTGCGGAGTCCGTTCGCCTCGGCGTAGCGGGTGTACATGCGGTAGAGGTCACCGGCAAAGATCGCCGCCTCGGAACCGCCCGCCCCGGCACGGATCTCGACGATGGCGTCGCGGTCATCGTCGGGTTGCGGAGGAAGGAGCGTCATGAGGACTGCCTGCTCGAGTTTGGGGATGCGGGCATTGATCTCTTCGATCTCGGCCTTGGCCAGTTCGGCCATCTCCGCGTCGCTTCCCTTGGCGAGTTCCTCGTTTTCGATCAACTGCCTGCGGCACCCCTCGAGTTCATCCCAAGTGGAGAGGAGTTCCTTGACCCGCGAATGCTCCTTGAGGACCTCTCGAGCCTTCTTTGCGTCGTCAAAAAGTGACGGATCCGTGATCGACTTCTCCAGATCGACGAAGCGCACACGGCGCTTGGCAATGATGGGAGTAAAATCAAGATTCATGGCGGTTGAATCGGGAAACCGCCAAGCCACGTGTCACCGTGTGCCGAGGTTCTCCCGACGCGTGTCGGGAGTCGTCAGCTAGGCTTTGCTGCCCAGCTTCGGCTTGGTCGCGCGGGTGGCGCGAACATTGCCGTAGCGGCGTGTGAACTTCTCGATGCGGCCTGCCGTGTCGATGAACTTCTGCTCACCGGTGAAGTAAGGGTGGCAGGAGGAGCAGATGCCGATCTTGATGTTCTCGCGGGTGGAGCGGGTCTTGTAAGCGGCTCCGCAGGCGCAAATGATCGTGGTGTCGTTGTAATCGGGATGAAGACCGGCTTTCATAAGAGTTGGTTAGGATGGCGGATCTGGAGACGAAAGGCAAAAGGAAAAATGAAGAATGAAAAAGGTACTGGAATCAGGCTGATCAGAAGGTTCTCGATCGGCTGTTTCTTTACTTAATTCTTTCCACCCACTCCCTGTAGATCACAGGGGAGATCTCGGAGGGCTTGATCTCGCTTCGACCGCCCCAGAAGACGTTGGTGTAGAGAAGAGGTATACCCGCCTCCTGTAAGTGGCGGTCCATGGCGGCCTTGTGCTCGAGGACCCGGGCCTTGTGGGTCCCATGCGCCACCCCCATGATGTTGACGTTGTTGAAGTCG
>Ga0208327_1000069_pt1 | contig 28517 bp, 33 predicted proteins | sample LakMenEpi26Jun08_FD_150733 | JGI IMG/M metagenome (GOLD analysis project Ga0208327, IMG submission 150733) | Freshwater microbial communities from Lake Mendota, WI - 26JUN2008 deep hole epilimnion (SPAdes) | ecosystem: Environmental > Aquatic > Freshwater > Lake > Epilimnion/Euphotic zone ...
GGTTCAGGGTCTATCGTGCCAAACGACCGGCGGTTGCTGTGGAGAAATGGACCCTGAAACAAGTTCAGGGTGACGGATAGGGGTTCAGGGTGACGGGTAGGGGTTCAGGGTGACGGGTAAGAGTTCAGGGTGACGGGTAGGGGTTCAGGGTGACGATGGTAAACGTTCGGGATGTCGGGTAAGAGTTCAGTATGATAGGGAGGCTTATTAGTGACCAAATCGCGTACACGCCTCGCCATATTTGATTGTGACGGGACTTTGGTCGATAGTCAGGCCAATATATGTATGGCGATGGAGCATACGTTTGAGGGTGCGGGGCGCACGCCGCCGCTGCGGCAGGATATACGGCGCGTGGTTGGTCTGTCTTTGGTGGAATCGATGCGGGTGTTGTTGCCCGATGCCGATGACAAAACCCATGATGAGTTGGCCGAACATTACCGAGGCGCTTTCCTCAACCTGCGCAACAATGGCTTGGTCGATGAGCCATTATATGACGGCATGGCGGCTTTATTGTCCGAACTGGACGAAGACGGATGGAATCTGGGCGTGGCGACGGGCAAGTCCGATCGCGGGCTGATCCGCTGTTTGGACCATCATGCGATTACGGGCTTGTTCGTAACGCTGCAAACCGCCGACCGCCACCCGTCCAAGCCGCACCCGTCGATGGTGTATCAGGCACTGGCCGATGCGGGCGCGGACGCACGCAATGCAGTGGTCATTGGCGATACCGTGTATGATATCCATATGGGCCGTGCGGCCGGAACGCGCACCGTGGGCGTCAATTGGGGCTATCACCGTGTTGCGGAGTTGCGCGAAGCAGGGGCAGACTATATCGCCGAAAGCATGGACGATCTGAAGGCCTATCTAAAGGATTTTGCATGACGCCAATCGATGACAAGGCCCGCGCAGAGGTGCAGGCGCAATATCGCTTTCTGGTCATCAACCTGTGCCGGATCACGGGCGCAATCATGCTTGTCGTGGGCCTTGCCGTCATCGCGCGGGAGGCGTTTGGACTGCCCAAGGCGGCGGGATATCTGTTGTTTCTGGTCGGTATACTCGACTTTCTTCTCGTGCCTGTAATCCTGTCCAAAAGATGGAAAAGTAAGCCCGGTCTATGAGGCGGTTTTGGAAAGAGGTTACGCTTGAACCCACCCCCTTGGGCCAAGCCGTCAGGCTCGATGGGCGTCCGGTAAAGACACCTACCGGCAATGCGCTCGCGCTGCCGACGCAGAAAATGGCGGACGCGGTAGTGGCCGAGTGGGAAGCGGTGGAAAAAACGCTCAACCCGATAGTGATGCCCGTGACCGGCTTTGCCAATGCCGCCATTGACCGGATCGCTCCGGATCGCGCTGGCTTTGCCGCCGCCATCGCCGCATATGGCGAGACCGACCTTTTTTGTTATCGCGGCGCAGCAGGCGAGGCTCTTGCCGAACGACAGGCGCAGATTTGGGACCCTTGGCTGGATTGGGCGAAAGGGCGCTATGACATCAGCTTCGTGATTGTCGAAGGCATCATGCACCAACCGCAACCCGCCGCAACGCTGGAGATATTGCGCGGGGTGGTCGCTGCACGCGGTACGTTTGAACTGGCGGCCATGGCGAAGCTTGCGCATTTGTCGGGGTCGCTCGTTGCAACCTTGGCGGTCGTTGAGCGCGCTGGCACGCCCGAAGACATTTGGAACGCCGCTTGCCTCGATGAGCTTTGGCAGGAAGAATATTGGGGCGCCGACCATTGGGCGCAGAAAAACCGCAACGACCGCGCAGGCGAATTTATGGCTGCGGTCCGCTTTCTCGACCTGCTGACGCCGGGAACATAGGTGAATACCCATCTCGCAGGGGGTGATCAGAGCGGGTAATGGCGCTTTGCATTCAAGGATTATAGCCATGGCAGACAGCGCGACATTCACCTTACGCCCCATTCCCAAGGCGGCCTTTATCGCTGGCTATGCCGGATTATTGCCGCAGGTTATTGCTGCCGCGATGGTGGTGTCGGGTTCCGAATATCGCTGGACCGGTCTTGCTTTGGCTTATGGTTACGCCGCATTTATCTTCAGCTTCATTGGCGGCATGTGGTGGGCGCTTGGCGCGACCACGCGCCGGGATGACGCGTCGGCCAATGGCATATTTGCACTTGCCGTTGCGCCCAGCTTGCTGGCGCTTGCGACCTATGCGCCTTGGATTTTGGGTTGGGAATGGCCCGGCCCGTCGATGGCATGGCTTGGTTTTTTCCTGCTGCTATCGCCCTTGGCGGATCGCTGGCTGTCGGCGCGCTGCACCTTGCCAGCGGGCTGGATGAAGCTGCGCTGGCATTTGTCGATTGGGCTGGGCGGATTGACCCTGTTGCTGGCGGGATTGGCTTAAGTCGTGGTCCTAATTCGCGGCCCTAGCTCGCGGCCCTAAGTCGCAGCAATGTCTCGGACAAAGCCGATCAGGCCCTTTTGCCGCCGCCGTTTCATGCGTTCGGCCGCGAGTATTTGCCGCACTTTTTCAAAACAGGCCTGCACATCATCGTTGATAAGCACATAGTCATAGCCGTCCCAATGCCCGATTTCCGCCTTTGCGCGGCTCATTCGGTCGCTAATGACGGCTTCGCTGTCCTGCGCGCGGCTTAATAACCGGCGCTCCAGCTCCTCAATCGATGGGGGTAAGATGAAAACGCGCACGACGTCAGGGCCAGCCTCTTGATATAATTGCTGCGCGCCTTGCCAGTCGATGTCGAATAGGACATCGCAACCTGCCGCAAGCTGTTTCTCAACGGGGGCCTTTGGCGTGCCATAACGGTTGCCAAAAACATGCGCCCATTCCAGAAATTCGCCGTCCGCCGCCATTTGTTTGAATGTCGCGACATCGGTGAAGTGATAATGCACGCCCTCAATTTCGCCGGGCCGGGGGGGACGGGTTGTGTAGGATACCGACAAGGCGATCTTTTCATCCGCATCCAGCAACATGCGCGAAAGCGTGGACTTGCCAGCGCCTGAAGGCGACGAAAGGACGAACAGGAGGCCGCGGCGCTCCAATTCATACGGCTTATGGGTTTCGTTATGGGCCATAGCCGCTACTGCGCGAAAGGGCAGGGCGGCGTCAAGAGGGAAGCGCGGTCGGCGGGTGACGAAAGCGGGTTAGGCGTCCTTGCGCTCTTTGCTTTTGTCATAGATGGTTTTGGCCACAATTGCGCCGCCGACGAGCAACAGGCCAGGAATCGAGCGGGTCGCCAGGCGTGTAGCCACCAGACCAATGCCAGCGCCAAGAAAGCCATGACCCTGCTTGCGTCCAATAACTTCGCCAATAACGGCTCCTGCGATGGATTTTAGCATGAAGCGTCTCCTAAACCATATTCTCTGGCCTGACATGGGTATCGAAAGTGGCTTCGTCAACCAGTCCAGATGCCAACGCCGCTTCGCGCAGGGTGGTTCCGTCGCGATGCGCCTGTTTGGCGATAGCGGCGGAATTGTCATAGCCGATGATCGGCGCGAGCGCGGTGACGAGCATGAGTGAGCGGTCGACCAAGTCCGCGATGCGCGCGCGGTCAGGTTCAAGGCCATCGACGCAGTTTTTGGCAAAGCTGTCCATACCGATGCTAAGCAGTTCAATCGAACGCAGGACATTTGCACCAATCATCGGTTTGAACACATTCAACTGCAAATGTCCCTGCATTCCGCCAATCGTCACCGCCTGATGATTACCGATAACTTGTGCGGCCACCATGGTCAGCATTTCGCATTGCGTCGGGTTGACCTTGCCGGGCATGATCGAACTGCCCGGTTCATTTTCGGGCAGAATGAGCTCGCCAAGCCCGGCGCGCGGGCCGGAGCCAAGCAAGCGGATGTCGTTGGCGATCTTTGTTAGCGAGACTGCGAGGGTATTCAAGATGGCGGACATTTCGACCAGCGTGTCGTGCGACGCCAAAGCTTCAAATTTGTTCGGCGCGCTGATCCATGGCACCCCGCCGGTCAGGGCGGCGAGTTCGGTACAGAAATCTGTGCCGAAATTTGGCGGCGCGTTTAAGCCGGTACCAACCGCAGTTCCACCTTGTGCCAGCCGCGAAAGCCGGGGCCATATGCCAACAATTCGGTCTGCGCTGTCACCGAGCATCGCGACATAGGCCGAAAATTCTTGGCCCAATGTCAAAGGCGTCGCGTCCTGCAGATGCGTGCGTCCGATCTTGACGATATTGGCCCAATTTTCGGTATGGATCGCAAAAGCCGCTGCCAATGCCCGAACGGCCCTTAACAATTGGTCGCGTGCCACCATGGCGATGGCTATATGCATCGCCGTTGGAAAGCTGTCGTTCGACGATTGGCTCATATTCACATGGTCATTGGGGTGCACGGGCGATTTGCCGCCACGTGTTCCGGTCAATGCCTCATTGGCAATCCCGGCGATAACCTCATTCACGTTCATGTTCGATTGCGTGCCGCTTCCGGTCTGCCAGATGGTCAGCGGGAATTGATCGTCATGCTTTCCGGCGACGACTTCTGCTGCCGCCGCTTCAATGGCGTCGGCCAGCGTCGGATCCAGCCCATGCTTACGGTTAACCCGCGATGCGGCTTGTTTTACCAATGCCAGCGCATGCACAATCCCCATCGGCATGCGTTCATGCGCAGGGAAAGGGAAGTTGGCGATGCTACGCTGCGTCTGCGCGCCCCAATAGGCGTGTGCGGGGACGTCAATCGGCCCAAAACTGTCGGTTTCCGTGCGGGTTTGCCCCGTCACTTTTTCCGTCCAAAGTCCACGCTGACGACGTTGGAGCCGTCTTCGACCACGACGGAGGGGCCGTCATTACCGGCTTCTTCGTGCGGTTCAGGGGCGCTTTCGCCTGCGTCAACGTGGAACTGTAACGCGAAGTCTACGGCTGGGTCCACAAAGGCGGTGATCGCGGAATAAGGGATGAACAGATGCGACGGGATCTGGCTGAACGACAGGCCAACTTCGAAATGCTCTGCCTCCACCTTTAGGTCCCAATATTTGTGCTGGAGCACGATAGTCATCTCGTCAGGGAAGCGTTCATGCAGATGTTGCGGAATGGAAACGCCAGGGGCTTGAGTCTTGAAAGTAATGTAGAAATGATGATCGCCCGGTAGTCCATCGCGCGCGACATTGCCGAGCACACGGCCCACAACCGCGCGCAAAGCCTCTTGCACAACGTCATCATAAGGAATCAGGCTATCAACATGCTCTTCGGTCATAGCTTCTAGGTGGACCGACGGGAGCCCGAAATCAAGACGCTTATTGCCGCAAGCCAACTTGCCAAATGCGCTAGTGCGGCTATATCGGCGGCCATGCGTACAGGCTCTATCAGTCGAAAGACGAATGAAACGTCCATTGATGTTGAGGTTAACCTTGACGGCACTGGTGTGTATGAAGTGTCAACGGGCATTGGCTTTCTCGACCATATGCTGGAGCAATTGTCCCGCCATTCGTTGATCGATTTGAAGGTGAAGGCGATAGGCGACCTGCATATCGACCAGCATCATACCACCGAAGACACGGGCATCGCCATTGGCGAGGCTGTGTCGCAGGCATTAAGCGATAAGCGCGGTATTACCCGTTACGGCACAGCCTATGCGCCGATGGACGAAACCTTGACGCGTTGTGCGCTCGACATTTCGGGGCGGCCTTATTTTGTCTGGAAAGTATCGCTTGGCATGCCGCGGCTTGGCGAATGGGATACCGAGCTGATCGAACATTGGTTCCATAGCTTCGCGACCAGCGCGGGCATCACGTTGCATGTCGAAAATCTATATGGTTCGAACAACCACCATATTGTGGAAAGCTGTTATAAGGCTTTGGCCCGCGCCTTGCGCCAAGCGGTTGAGATCGACCCGCGCAAGGCGGATGCGATTCCGTCGACTAAGGGGACGTTGTGAAACCTGCCTTAATGCCAGCGCCGCGTCGCTCCAGCGCAGGCTGGAGCCTATCTCGCCTGTCGTGCATGAACGATAGACGTGATGGACCAGCGGCAGGTCGGATTGTCCCCCGGACAATCCTTGAACATGCGGGGCATGTTCAACGTGCCACTCCTACGCTGGGGTGACGGTAGTTTGTAAATGACCGGACTTGCTCTCATTGATTATGGCGCGGGGAACCTGCATTCGGTGCATAATGCGTTGAAGGCGGCGGGCGCGACCGATATTCGCGTGACCGCTGATCCTGATGTCGTTGCCAAGGCCGACCGAATCGTTCTGCCCGGCGTAGGCGCCTTTGCGCATTGTATAGACGCTTTGTCTGCCATTGAAGGCATGACCGCCGCGATGGAACAGCGCGTTCGGGTCGAAGCGACTCCGTTTCTGGGCATTTGCGTCGGTATGCAGTTGCTCGCCGACGAAGGCGTTGAGCATGGAAGCACGCGCGGGCTGGGTTGGATTGGCGGCACTGTGCGCGCGATTGCGCCCGCGCCGGATCTGAAAATCCCGCATATGGGTTGGAATGATGTGGTGCCGCGGGACGGCGCGCCGTTGATAGAGCGCGGCGAAGCTTATTTCCTGCATGGCTATCACTTTGATGCAGCCAATGAAAAAGATGTGTTAGCCACGACGGACCATGGCGGCACTCTCGTCGCTGCTGTGGGCCGTGACAACATAATGGGTGTGCAATTTCATCCGGAAAAAAGCCAGGCATATGGCATCAATTTTCTGAAACGCTTTTTGGAGTGGATGCCGTGACCAAAACGCACAAACATCTTCCTGCCTTTGTGCCTTTGTGCGAACCAATTTTATCACGCAAAGACACAAAGACACAAAGAAGAAAGTATTTTTCATGATTGTCTTCCCCGCGATTGACTTGAAGGGTGGCGAGGTTGTGCGCTTGGCCGAGGGCGATATGAACCGCGCGACGGTCTATGCCGATGATCCGGCGGCGCAAGCGATGTTGTTTGCCGAACAAGGCGCACAATTTCTGCATGTGGTCGATCTCGACGGGGCATTTGCCGGGCGGCCTGAAAATGCCGAAGCGGTGGAGGGGATTATCGAAAATTTCCCCGGCTATATCCAATTGGGCGGCGGCATTCGCAATCCGCAGACGGTTGAACGCTGGTTCGACATGGGCGTCGCGCGGCTGGTGATTGGTACGGCTGCGCTAAAAGACCCGGCATTTGTGAAGGACATGGCGCGCGAATTTGCGGACGGTATTGTTGTCGCAGTCGACGCGCGCGACGGGTTTGTCGCGACCGAAGGTTGGGCCGAGACATCCGACATGCCCGTCATCGATTTGGCCCGCCGGTTTGAGGATGCGGGCGTGGCGTCGATCCTGTTCACCGACGTTGGCCGCGACGGGATGCTAACCGGTTGTAATATCGACGCGACGGTTGATTTGGCGCGGCGGGTGCATATACCCGTGATCGCCAGTGGCGGGGTGAAGGGCATTGATGACATCCATATGCTGTCGCTACATGCGAAGGACGGCATTGAAGGCGTGATTACGGGCCGTGCGATTTATGACGGGCGGCTGGATCTGGCGACGGCGATTAAGGTGGCGGAGCGCGCGTGAACTGCCAATCAAATAACACCGTAACCCTGAACAGCGGCCGCTTGCGGTCGCGTCGGTCGAAGGGTGTGTTAAATGCTGACGCATCAACGATGGGCGCCCTTCGACTTTCATCAGCGCTGATCGCGCTGATGGCTCAGGGCTGCGGTAAGTTTTCGATGGTGACATGCCAATGACCGCCCCCCTCCACCCCGACGCTACGCGTCGCGGCCCCCCTCCCCGCAACGGGGAGGAATTATCGTGACCGTCCGCGTCCGCGTTATCCCCTGTCTCGACGTTTCCAATGGCCGGGTGGTCAAGGGTGTGAACTTTGTTGACCTACGCGACGCCGGTGATCCGGTAGAACAAGCACAGGCCTATGATGCGGCGGGTGCGGACGAACTTTGCTTTTTGGATATCGGCGCAAGCCATGAAGGGCGCGGGACGATCATTGATGTGGTCCGGCGCACCGCTGAAGTATGTTTCATGCCGCTAACCGTCGGCGGCGGCGTGCGCAGTGCAGACGATGCGCGGGCATTGCTGCTGGCGGGCGCAGACAAGGTCGCGGTCAACAGCGCAGCCGTAGCGCGGCCAGAGGTCGTGGCCGACATCGCCGCACGTTTCGGCAGCCAGTGCGTTGTGGCATCGGTGGATGCGCGGCGGACGGGCAGCGGATGGGAAATCTTTACTTATGGTGGCCGCAATCCAACCGGTATTGACGCCCTCGAACATGCCGTCAGGCTCGCCGACCTTGGCGCAGGCGAATTGCTGGTGACGAGCATGGACCGCGACGGTACGCGCGATGGCTACGACCTCGCACTCACCCGCGCAATCGCGGATGCGGTGAACATCCCCGTGGTGGCCAGCGGCGGTGTTGGCAATCTCGACCATCTGGTCGCTGGCGTGCGCGAAGGCCATGCAAGCGCGGTTCTGGCGGCATCAATATTCCATTTCGGCCAATATAGCATTGCCGATGCGCATGCGGCGTTGAGAGCGGCGGGGTTGCCGGCGCGCGCCTGACCTGCGACGCAAAAAATTCGCTCCCCGAGTCCTTGACCTGTCACAAAAACACCCTATCTGGGCTCCGTTAGCACTCGTCCTGTATGAGTGCTAATGTACATTCATTGCCGTCCTCTGCTTCATGCAGGCGTGGCGGGATGGCGAAACAAAAAAGGATAGTTCAACATGGCATTTCGTCCATTGCATGACCGCGTTCTCGTCCGTCGGGTCGAGGCCGAAGCAAAAACCGCTGGTGGGATCATCATCCCTGATACAGCTCAGGAAAAGCCACAAGAAGGCGAAGTCGTCTCCGTGGGATCGGGTACACGCGCCGATGACGGCACCGTAACGGCGCTCGACGTGAAGGCGGGCGACAAAATCCTGTTCGGCAAATGGTCGGGCACCGAAGTCAAGATCGACGGTGAAGACCTGTTGATCATGAAGGAATCGGACATATTGGGAATCGTTTCTTAAACAACTGACATGCTTCCCGGCGCAGGCCGGGATCCATTGTAAACGTTCGAATCTGGACCCCAGCTTTCGCTGGGGAACACAACATAGTCTGGACCCCGGCCTTCGCTGGGGAACACAACGTAATTCAGTCTCCAGCCTTCGCTGGGGCACACACTTAAAGGAAAAATATCATGGCTGCTAAAGACGTGAAATTCGGCCGCGATGCGCGTGAACGCATCCTGCGCGGCGTAGACATCCTCGCCGATGCGGTGAAGGTGACTTTGGGTCCAAAGGGACGCAATGTTGTCATCGACAAAAGCTTTGGCGCACCACGCATCACCAAGGACGGCGTTACCGTCGCCAAGGAAATCGAACTGAAGGATAAGTTCGAAAATATGGGCGCGCAAATGGTCCGCGAAGTTGCTTCGAAGACCAACGACATTGCCGGTGACGGCACGACTACTGCCACGGTTCTTGCACAAGCAATCGTGCGCGAAGGCATGAAGTCGGTCGCAGCGGGCATGAACCCAATGGACCTGAAGCGCGGCATCGACACAGCGGTAAACGCGGTTGTTGCTGACCTTGTTAAGCGTTCGAAGCCAGTTGCGGGTTCTTCTGAAATCGCACAGGTCGGCACAATCTCTGCCAATGGTGAAGCTGAAATCGGTAAGATGATTGCAGATGCCATGGAGAAGGTTGGCAAGGAAGGCGTCATCACCGTCGAAGAAGCCAAGGGCCGTGAAAGCGAGCTCGAAGTTGTCGAAGGTATGCAGTTTGACCGCGGTTACCTGTCGCCATATTTCATCACCAACACCGAGAAGATGTCGGTCGAGTTGGACAACCCATATATCCTCATCCACGAAAAGAAGCTCGGCAACTTGCAAGCCATGTTGCCAATCCTCGAAGCTGTGGTGCAGTCGGGCCGTCCATTGCTGATTATCGCAGAAGACGTTGAAGGCGAAGCTCTTGCCACTTTGGTTGTCAACAAGCTACGTGGCGGCTTGAAGATTGCTGCCGTAAAGGCACCAGGCTTTGGCGATCGTCGCAAGGCGATGTTGGAAGATATCGCGATCCTCACCAAGGGTGAAATGATCAGCGAAGATCTGGGCATCAAGCTTGAAACCGTTACCTTGGGCATGCTTGGCCAAGCCAAGCGCGTCACCATCGACAAGGACAACACCATCATCGTCGACGGTGCTGGCGAAACTGATGCGATCAAGGGCCGCGTAGAAGCGATCCGTGCGCAAATCGAAAACACCACGTCGGATTACGACAAGGAAAAGCTGCAAGAGCGTTTGGCGAAGCTCGCCGGCGGTGTTGCCGTGATCAAGGTCGGTGGTTCGACCGAAGTCGAAGTGAAAGAACGCAAGGACCGCGTTGATGACGCCCTGCACGCAACCCGCGCAGCGGTTGAAGAAGGCATCGTCCCCGGCGGCGGTACGGCACTTCTGTACGCTACAAAGGCTCTCGAAGGCCTGAAGGGCGTCAATGACGACCAGACACGTGGCATCGACATCATCCGCAAGGCTATTGTCGCTCCATTGCGTCAGATCGCGGCCAATGCTGGATATGACGGCGCTGTTGTTTCGGGCAATTTGTTGCGGGAAAATGACGAGACCATGGGCTTCAACGCATCAACAGATGTGTATGAAAACCTCGTGGCCTCGGGCGTTATCGACCCAACCAAGGTCGTTCGTACTGCATTGCAAGATGCGGCATCGGTTGCTGGTCTGTTGATCACCACTGAAGCTGCTATCTCCGACGCACCAGAAGACAAGGCCGGTGGCGCTGGCGGCATGCCAGGCGGCATGGGCGGAATGGGCGGCATGGGCGGCATGGACTTTTAATCGTCCAACGCTTTGTAATGCACACAAAACGGGCCGGAGGGGAAACCTTCCGGCCCTTTTTTTATGCCGCAACCCAATTGCCGTGAAAGCCGGGCGGGATGCGGTGCGGGATGTGGATGATGGCTTGAGGAGCGGCTTCGAAATTGGCTGCGTTCAGGATCACCAGATCGGTCGTCTGCGCCGCAATGTTCACAACATAGCCCATCAGCCAACCATCATCCTCCGCCTTCGCCTCTTGTTTTGGCACGAAAACAAACTCGCCGGGGATATGGCCCGAACCGAAATCATGGACTTTGCGAACGCCAGCCTCAAGGTCATGCTTGTACAGCTTTGACTGGTTCGGCGAGGCCCCGTCAAAGCCATCGGGCAGCGACATCGTATAGGCAAACCGATACGGCTTACCGATGCGTGCCTCATTGGGGCGTGGAAATTCTTGGGAATCTGGGTCAATTACCATGCGCTTGGTGCTGCGCGCGGCTGGATCTATCGTCCAGCGTTCAAACGGGACGCGCGCTGAATCCGGGCCGATTTTGCTTTCGGCAAACATCGTATCATGCGCGCAGACATCCATGATGACTGTGCCATCTTCGGCCTCAAAAGCGTTGCAGGGGTGGAACACATAACATGGCGCGACGTCGCACCAGATGACATCGTCGCTGCTGCCCTCCTTTGGAAGCAGACCGATGCGCGCCTTGTGCGCGGGGTTCCATGCATAAGGGAAAGGATGGCCTGCGAGCAATGTCTTCATCGAAAAGGTCACGGGTAAATCGAGGATGATCACATAGTTTTTGGTGATCATACAATCGTGGATCGACGGGCCATCTTGTACGCGGATTGGTTCCTCGCGGCGGACCTTGCCTTTGGCATCGACGACTACATGCCAGATCGTGTCGGCGATATCGCCCTTATAGGTAATCGCATGCATTTCACCGCTGTCATGGTCGAGATGCGGATGTGCAGAGAAAGCGTTTTTGAGCGTCCCGCCAAAAGGATCAAAGGCGATGGTTTCAAGTTCCTCGTTAATCCGCACAGGATAGCCACCTGCCTCGACAATCGCCCATGTCTCGCCAGCATGGCCCAGGACATTGGTGTTGACCGTATCAAACGCGCCGTTGCGTGGCCCCGGCGCATCGGGAAGGCCGAGCGCCTTAGTGACTTTGCGGCTCTTGATCCAACGGTTGCGGTACCATAACGCTTTGCCGTCATGCAGCCGCACGCCATGCACCATGCCGTCGCCGGTGAACCAGTGATAGGCGGCGGGATTTTCGGGAGCCGCCGGATTGGGGCCGATGCGAATATAGCGACCGTCCAGTTCGCTCGGGATGCTGCCGGTTACTTTCAAACTATCGAGCGTCAGTTCCGCATCCATTGGCGCATGAATACCCGTTAGATAGGGATTGGGTTTATCCGTTTTCATCCGGTCGCGATTAAAATCGGCAATCTTGGTCACACCTTTGCTCACCACGCCGCGGATCAATGTTTCGACTGCACTTGCCATATCAACATCCTTTGCTTGAACTTCGACTCATTAAAGTTTACGGTGATAACATGAAGATCAAAGGTAACGGTGTCAACATAGAATCTGAACCGCGACGCTATCATCATGGCGACCTTCGCTCAGCCCTTGTCGCGGCTGGATTGGAGCTGCTTGCGAGCCGGGCTGCCGATGAAATGTCGTTGCGCGAAGTGGCGCGGGCGGTGGGGGTTAGCGCGACGGCCGTCTATCGCCATTTTCCCGACAAACAGGCGTTGTTGTTCGAGTTGTGCGAACACGGCGCGCAGCAACTGTGCGAAAGTCAGCGCATTGCAATGGCTGGCAAGACGCCAAAAACTGCATTAGAGGCATCGGGCCGCGCCTATATCTTATTCGCATTGGCCAATCCCGGATTATACCGGTTGATGATGGCAACCAAACCGTCGATTAAATATATTGATGCCCATGACAGCGCAATGGACAATGCCATGCAATTGCTCAAAGATTGCGTTGCAAATGTGTTGCCGACCAACGCCACTGCCATGGAGCACGAAGTCGCGGCGCTGCATGCGTGGTCGTTGGTCCATGGTATTTCGATGTTAATGCTGGACGAATTGGTTGCACCGGACGGCAAAGTCATTGATGCACTACTGGAGATACCGCTTAATTTTGTTTAGCCCGACATCTGCTGCAACATTTCGCCCATTTTCTGGTGCAGCATGTTCATGCCCTTTAACGGGCGCACCATCACCTTGAAATGGGTGATCAGGCCGTCATTATCGCAGGTGATCATATCAATGCCGTTGATAGCAACGCCGTCGATGACGGTTTGAAATTCGAGGATTGCGCTGTTCTCCCGGTGCCATTCGCCGACATATTTGAATTCCGCATTGCCCAATGTATGCCCCGCCGCTGCCAGATATTTGGCGGTGATCGCCTTGCCCAGTTGGGGCGTGTGGACGACGGGGCTTTCGAAGACACAGTCGTCGTGCAGGATCGCGGCGATGGCATCTACATCGCGCGACAAGGCGACCGTGTGCCAGATTTCGGCGGGGTTATGTGGCATTAACTGTTTCTCTCATACCGTAGTGCTGAGCCTGTCGAAACGCGCCTGTCGGGGGTAGCGCTACAACCGACAAGCGCCCTTCGACGGACGCAGCCGCATTGCGACTGCTGCTCAGGGCTCCGGTTGTTATCAATAACCAAGGTCGAGGTCCACCATGGGCTCAAGCGCTTCGCCCTTGCGATAGCGTTCGAGGTTTTCGAAGAAGCGCGTGGCCGAGCGGACAAACATCTTGTCCTGCGCGCGGCCGGACAAATGCATGGTGACATGGGCATTGTCTAGGCTCCACAATATATGATCGGCGGGTAAAGGCTCCGGCGTGGTGACGTCCAGAAACGCGTTGGCGATGTGCTTGGCTTGCAATGCGGTGACCAGCGCGTCCTGATCGACAACCGACCCGCGCGCGATGTTGATTAATGTTGCGCTGGGTTTCATCGCGGCAAGCTCATCTGCGCCAATCATATTGTCTGTTTCCGGCGTTGCGGGAACGGCGAGGATCACCCAGTCAAAATCGCCCAACTGCGCCCGCCATTGGTCGGGCGTCAGCATATTTGGCCCCGGCGAGCGGCGAACGACCGTCACATCAACGCCAAAGGGTTTGAGGCGTTCTTCGATCAGCTTGCCAATCGCGCCATAGCCCAGCAGCAATGCCTTTGACCCGAACAGTTCGACCTTTCCCGGCGAATCCTGCAACCATTCACGTCGTTCCTGCGCGCGCACGACTTCGCGATAGTTTTTGGCGACGGTCAGCATGCCCATTACCACATATTCGGCGATGGTAACCGCGTTGATGCCCGCGCCGTTCGTCACAACGCACCCTTGCGCCTTCAATTGCGCCAGCGGCATGCCGTCGACGCCGGCATAGATGCTGTTGAGCCATTTCATGTGGGTCGCGGCACCGATGACTGTCGCCATGTCGCCCTTGTCATACATGTCGAACCAGCCAATCTCCGCCTGCGGCGCAAGCGCAAGCGCCTCATCCTTGGACATGAAGAAATGCGGTTCAATCCAGTCGGGCAAACGCGGTTCAATCAACGGACGCACAAGGCCCGACATTACGAGTTTCGTTTTGGTCATGTACTTCTCCCCTCCCGCAGGCGGGAGGGGAATGATGGAGGGTTAAACATCCAATTTCCAATCCCAACCCAACGGGTCGCCGTCCATGACTTCAACGCCTTTGGCGATCAGGTCGTCGCGGATGGCGTCGGACTTGGCGAAGTCCTTGGCTGCGCGTGCTTCTGTGCGGGCGGTGAGGGCGGTTTCGATTTCGGCTTCGGTGATGATAGCGGATTTGGGGCGGATGCGGAGGTCCTGGCGGGTGAGGGTCAATAGGTTGAGGCCGAGGGCGGCATCCATCTCTGCAATGGCTGCAAGCTGTTGTGCGACATCGACCTTTTTAAGGCCGACGATGTTTTCCAACGCGGTGATAGCGATGGCGGTGTTGAGGTCGTCCGCTATTGCCGCCGCAAAGTCTTTCAGCGTAGCCGCTATGGGAGAAGAAAGGTCACCTCGCACCCCCGCAACGTCACCTCGCACCCCCGCAACGTCACCCTGAACTTGTTTCAGGGTCAATTTATCAGCCTCAAGCATCGGTTCGTTGGGCACGATGGATGCTGAAACAAGTTCAGCATGACGGGTTTGGGTATCAGCATGACGGGTCTTGAGAGCGCTGACCCCCATCACCATCCGCTTCAACCGCACCAACGCCGCTTGCAAACCCTCCCACGAAAACTCCAGCTCGCTGCGATAATGCGCTTGCAAGCACATCAGGCGGTAGGCGAGGGGGTGGAAGCCTTTGCCGATCAGCAACTGCAGGCGCAGGAATTCGCCCGATGATTTGGACATCTTGCCGCTACGCTCGATCAGGAAATTATTGTGCATCCAAATGCGCGCGCCGCTGTCTGCGCAACCTTCATGCGCTTGATTCTGTGCGATTTCATTGGGGTGGTGGATTTCGCGATGGTCAATGCCGCCGGTGTGGATGTCAAAGGGCAGGCCGAGCAGCGCCTTTGACATGACCGAGCATTCCAGATGCCAGCCCGGCGCGCCTTTGCCCCATGGGCTATCCCACTCCATCTGTCGTGTTTCGCCCGCTGGCGTCTTGCGCCAAATGGCAAAGTCGGCGGCGTTGCGTTTGCCATCGACTTCGTCGATCCGCGCTTCGCCATCTTCGGTGACGGCGCGGGCCAGGCGGCCATATTCTGGAACGGTCGAAACATCGAAATACAGGCCGCTGTCGAGTATATAGCAATGCTTGTCGGATATGCTTTTGCCCCATTCAATCATTGCGTCGATATATTCGGTCGCTTTGGGGTGCGCGGGCTTGCGTATGTTCAGCCGTTCCAGATCGGCCTCAAAATCCGCTTGGTAAAAGGCCGCGATATCCCATGCGGACTTTCCTTGTGCCGCCGCCGCTTTCTCCATCTTGTCATCGCCCGCGTCGGCGTCGCTGGTCAGATGGCCAACATCGGTGATGTTGATGACATGGGTGAGCTTGTAGCCTTTGTAGGAGAGCACGCGACCCAACGTGTCTGCAAAGACATAAGCGCGCATATTGCCGATATGCTGGTAATTATACACCGTCGGCCCGCAGCTATACACACGCGCTTCGCCGTCGTGAACGGGGGTGAAGGTTTCCAGTTGCCGGGTCAGGCTGTTGAAGAGGCGCAATTCTGTCATGCGCTGGCGATGGTGGAAACTACCATCAAGGTCAAGTCACCTCCAACTGTCACCCTGAACTTGTTTGTGCTCTGCACGCCTGCGGCTCCAGGGTCCATTTTGCTTCTCTGCCCCTTGGTTTGCGGGGCTGAATGGATGCTGAAACAAGTTCAGCATGACGTTTTTTTAAAAGCCTTCCCATTTAATGGCCGCATCAATCTCCACGCGTGGCACCGTGAAGTTATTCACGGCGGCGTCTGCATCGCGATAGCCAATCGCCATGCCGCAGAAGAAGATATGTTCATCATCAATGTTCAGCAGTTCGCGCATCGTCGTGCCGTACATCGCCCAGATTTCCTGCGCGCAACTGTCGAGGCCCTCTTCGCGCAGCAACAGCATCACGGTTTGCAGCCACATGCCCATGTCCGACCATTGCGGCGGGCCCATATATTTGGCTGTGTAGGTGAACAATTGCACCGGCGCGCCAAAGCTGTCCCAGTTTTTCATCATCTGCGCAACGCGGCCAGCGCCGTCTTCGCGGGCGAGGCCAAGCGCGTCGAACATCGCCTTGCCGACGCCGCGGCGCTGGTCTTCGTAGCGCCCTTCAAGGCCCTTGGGATAGATGTCATATTCATGGCCATCACCCATCGGCGCAGTGGCGGCCTTTGCCTTGATCTTTGCCGTGAGGTCAGCCAGCGGCGCGCCTGTGAGGATGACGGCATTCCAAGGCTGCGTATTGCCGCCAGAGGGCGAACGCTGCGCCTTGGCGAGCACGCGTTGGAGTGTCGCCTGATCGACAGGCTTATCCAGAAATTGCCGGACAGAGCGGCGGCTGGCGACGGCTTCGGTGACGTTCATCTATGTTTCCCCGCAGGATTAAACGTTTGATTAAATCATATAATGCGGCGTGCGAAAGGCAAGCTTATTCCTCATCAAATAACCCCGCCAGTTGTTCAATCATCGTCCCGCCCAACTGTTCGACATCCATGATCGTCACCGCGCGTTTATAGTAACGCGTTACGTCATGACCGATGCCGATGGCGACCAGTTGCACGGGGCTGCGCGTTTCGATCATTTCGATGACCTTGCGCAAATGCTGTTCGAGATAGCCGCCATGATTGACCGACAAGGTGCTGTCGTCCACGGGCGCGCCGTCGGAAATCACCATCAATATGCGGCGGTCTTCGGCGCGGGCGATCAGGCGGTTGTGCGCCCAGAGCAGGGCCTCTCCGTCGATATTTTCTTTCAACAGCCCTTCGCGCATCATCAGGCCCAGATTGCGCTTGGCATGCCGCCATGGCTCGTCGGCTTTTTTGTAGATGATATGGCGCAGGTCGTTGAGGCGGCCGGGCATGGGTTGGCGTCCGGCGGCCAGCCAATCCTCGCGCGCTTGCCCGCCCTTCCACGCCCGGGTGGTGAAGCCCAATATTTCGGTTTTGACGCCGCAGCGTTCCAAGGTGCGCGCCAATATGTCGGCGCTGATCGCGGCAATGCTAATGGGCCGTCCGCGCATCGAGCCGCTATTGTCGATGAGCAAGGTTACTACAGTATCGCGAAAATCGGTCTCGCGTTCGATTTTGTAGGACAAAGAGCTTCCCGGTGAGACAATCACGCGGGCAAGTCGTGCGGCGTCGAGCATGCCTTCTTCTTGGTCGAAATCCCAACTGCGGTTTTGTTGCGCCATCAGGCGGCGTTGCAGGCGGTTGGCGAGTTTTGTCACCACCGATTGCAGGTTCGACAATTGTTGGTCGAGATACGCGCGCAGCCGGTTCAGCTCTTCTTCGTCGGCAAGTTCGGTCGCGGTGATCGTCTCGTCAAATTTGGTCGACCAGATTTTATAATCGCTTTGCGGCAAATGGTCCCAATTGCGGCGCTGCGGCGTGACAGGTTGCATCCCGTCATCGCCCATTTCGCCGTCGGCGCCGTCCTGATCATCCATGTCTTCGCCGTCATAATCGGCCTCAGTCTCTTCGCCTTCGCCTTGCTGCGGCTCGGCGCGGGCTTCGGCTTGGCCAGCTTCGCCTTCGCCGTCATCTTCGCTGTCGCCGTCTTGGTCTTGCGCATCCTCTGCATCATCGCCGCCTTCGTCGGCATCGGACGGATCGACATCCCCTTCGGTAAGTTTCAGATGCTCCAACATGGATTGAGTCAGCGCGGCAAAGGCGTTTTGATCATCCAGCGCAAGCGCCAGCGCATCAAGGTCACTACCGGCATTTTCCTCAATCCAACCGCGCAGCATATCAACGCCAGCGGCGGCACCGGCTGGCACAGGCGCGCCGGTCAGCCGTTCGCGCACGATCAGGGATAAGGCCGTGGAAATGGGCACTTCGTCAGGGGCTTGTGCGCGGGCAATCGGGTCGGTGCGCATTTTCAGTTCAAGCGCATGGCCAAGGTTCGCGGCAATTCCCGCCATATTGCGCGAACCCAGCGCCTCAACCCGCGCATTTTCCACCGCGTCAAAGGCTGCACCCGCAATGACTTCGGATGGGCGCAATGCGGCGTGGCGGGCGGGGTTATGATGCTTCAACCTCAACGCAAAGCTGTCGGCAAAGCCACGCGCCTCGGCGACTTGATCGGGCGGAAGCAGGCGGCCCGGCATAGGTACCTTGAAATTCTTGCCCGCCTGGCTTGGCGCATCGGCGGTGAAGGCCAATTCTACCTCCGGCTCATGCGCGAGCGCACGGGCGGTGCCGGTCAGCACTTGCTTAAATTGTTCCAGAGGGGTGTCGTTGGACATTAATCAGGCAATCTCTTGCACATCGCGGCAATGTCTTCCTTCGTCGGCTTTTCCGGAGCGCGCAGGGTGAAGACATGTGCATCCTTGGTCGCCACGCGGTCCTGTGTGGTGCGTGCGCCGTTCACAACGGCGGCAAAATCCTTGCATACGGCAAAGCTGCGCAAATAGTCGCTATGGCCCACTCTATCGCCGGACACGTCGCTAGTATCGATAATTGTGAAGCCGGTTTTGGCAGGTTCGGTCTGATATTTTGACTTGGTCGCAAAGCAGCGTTGCGGCAGACCCTTTGCCTTTAGTTCCTGCGCCTCAAAGGGGTTGAAGCAAAATGGCGAGCCTAAGCGCGGATAGCCATGCACCGCACGCGATAATGCCAGCGCGCGGTCGCTGAGCGATGCATAGACGGTCACGCGCCGGTCATTGTTGACACGCCGGGCGGCGAGGACTTCTTCAGCGATGTCGCGTTCAAAATCTTCACGATCCACATCAGGTGATGCCAATATGATATTGGAAATATTGCTGGAATCGGCGTTGGTCGATGTGCGGTCAACATATTCAACCGCCGGAATTACAAGCCGCGCGCCAAGCGAATGGGACACGACGACGATCTCCTTGACCCACTCCGTCCGCGCCAATTTGGTCAGGAAATTGCGGAAATTGCGCTCGTCCCAATACATGTTGGTTTCATCAACGGCGTAGCTCAGCAAATTGCCTTGTGAGGGCCAGCTATAATGAATGATTGGCCCATCAAAATTGCTCATCGCGCCAATTTGCACCGCGTCGCGCGCCGTAGTTGCCAGTGTTTCGCGATAGCCATGCACATATAGCAGCACACGGCCCTTGCGCAGGTTCGCCGCATCGCGCAGGCCATCCCACCATGCATCCTCCGGTTGGAATGCAAGTGGCACAACCACTTGCGCATCGCCCTTCGCAGGCTTTATCTTTTGCGGTGGCGCAAAGCGGGCATAGCGCACGCGATCGGCCCTGTGATTGGTCAGGGCGATAGTATCGCCGCGGCAGTCGGGCAGGCGGCTCGTAACAATGAAATGGTCTTTTCCGGCTATCGCGGCGCTGTCATTCTGCGTTGGATTGCAACGCGGATTTTCCACCAGCGTGCTGTGCGGCACATCGCCATATGCGACGGCCACGGTGCAACCAGACAGGAGCATTGGCAAAAGCAGGAAAGCGAGCTTACGCATTACTTGCGCTTGGCGTTCGCCGCGTGCCATGCCTTTACCGCGTTCAGCGCGCCGGAAACATGGCCCTTCACGCCAAGCTGCGAATAGGCAAACAACACCTTGCCATCAGGCGCGATGACATAGGTTGTGCGGTTGGTGCCTCCCATCATAGGCAGGCTGACGTCGTAATTTTTGATCATGGGCTTAGTCGCAATACCGACCATGAATTTGTTGCGGCAGGCCTCAACCGAAAAGCGCTTTAGCGTCTCCAGATTATCGGCCGACATGCCAACAATCGACGCGCCATAAGCGGCAAAGTCATCGGCAGCTTCGGAAAATTCATGCGCCTCAACGGTGCAGCCTGACGTGAACGCTTTGGGATAAAAATACAGCACCACTGGCCCGTTTTTCAAAGCCTTGTTCAGGTTGAAGGTGTCGGCCTTGCCGGCCAGCACGGCTTGCGTCGTGAAATCGGTTGCGCGTGTCCCGGGTTTCAACGCGGCAAATGCCGGTGATGCCGACAGCATGAGCGCGAGAGCCAGTGCGAAGCGTTTCATAATGCGTTCCTTCAACTGAGGCGGCGAAATAGCCGGTAGTTACTTCGTTTTGCCAACGACGCTTTCTGGCAGATCTTGACCAAAAACGCGCTGATAATATTCGGCGACCAAGGCGCGTTCCGCGTCATCGCATTTGTTGAGGAATGACAGGCGGAAGGCAAAGCCGACATTTTTGAAAATCGCGGTGTTCTGCGCCCAGGTGATGACCGTACGCGGGCTCATAACCGTCGAGATATCGCCGTTGATGAAACCTTGGCGGGTCATTTCGGCAACCTTTACCATATTGGCGACAGTAGCAGCGTCAGTGCCCGAGGCCTTTGCCAAAACGATTTCGCCTTCAACCTGCGCAGGCAGATAGTTCAGGCCAACGACAATGTTCCAGCGGTCCATCTGGCCCTGGTTAATCGCTTGCGTGCCATGATACAGGCCGCTGGTATCGCCAAGCCCCACCGTGTTGGCGGTGGCAAACAGGCGGAAATAGGGGTTAGGGCGAATGACGCGGTTTTGGTCGAGCAGGGTCAGCTTACCTTCGGTTTCCAACACGCGCTGGATCACGAACATCACGTCAGGGCGGCCAGCATCATATTCGTCGAACACCAATGCCGTCGGCGTCTGCAACGCCCAAGGTAACAGGCCTTCGCGGAACTCGGTCACTTGCTGCCCGTCACGCAAAACAATGGCATCGCGGCCGATCAGGTCGATACGGCTGATATGCGCGTCCAAGTTGATGCGGATGCATGGCCATTTCAGGCGGGCGGCAACTTGTTCAATATGCGTGGATTTACCCGTGCCGTGATAGCCTTGCACCATCACGCGGCGGTTATAGGCAAAGCCAGCAAGGATCGCGAGGGTGGTGTCGGGGTCAAAGACATAGCTGTCGTCGGTGTCAGGCACACGTTCGTCGGCAATGGAAAAAGCGGGGCATTCCATATCCACATCAATGCCGAACAATGCGCGCACGCTGACCATTTTGTCAGGGGCGGCGAGGATGGTCGCGTCGCGGCTGTCGGGTTGGATATTTGGGATGTCAGTCATGTTATTCTCGTCAAATGAAAGCGGGCGAAGATTTAAGGTGCGTATAGGCAGCAATCACGTCTTGCAAAGCCTTTTCATAGGAGCGGTTGCCGCCATTTTTGTCCGGATGATAGGCGCGCACCTTCGCCGAATAGGCGCTGCGTAAGGCGCGGCGGTCGGCATCCTCGCCAAGCCCTAGCGTCCGCAACGCTTTGCGGTCCTCCAGCGACAGAAAATGGCCATCGGCACGCTCTTTGGGTAGGCGCGACCGGAACCGGGTGGAGATAGCATCCAGCGGGTCCTTAAAGTCCGCCCATTTCGGCGGCGAATCGACATTACCATTGGCGCGAAAGGCGCGGGTTTCACTTGGCCAGAATTGCACCGGGCTTTGCGCCATGGAAATTTCGTCGGCGGTCATGCCCGCAAACCAATTATAGCCCGCGTTAAACTGCCGCACATGGTCAAGGCAGAGATATTGATAGTCGCCGGGGCCGTTGGCCGACGCGGCCTGTCCTTTCGGATCAGGCGCACGAAATTCCCCCGCTTCGCGGCAGCGGGGATAGGCGCATTGCCGCTCCGAGCTGTGAATGCGGCCGTGAAATCGGTCAGTGGAACGGTCGGAGGCCATGATTTTCCTTGGCGAAAAACCTGCCATATGGGAAGAGCAGGCTATGAAAAAAGGTCCTGCACAAGTTGAAATGGAAATGCTGCTTGAAACAGCATTCGCGCCAACCCGCCTTGCCGTCATCAACGACAGCGCCAAGCATCACGGCCATAGCGGCGATGACGGGTCCGGCGAATCCCACTTCACCATCGAAATTGAGAGCGCAGCCTTTACCGGCGTTGCCCGCTTGATGCGACAGCGCATGGTGAACAAGGCGCTCGGCGATATTCCCGGAATGCGCGTCCATGCGCTGGCCATCAAGGCTAGTGCACCCGACGAGATTTAGCTATTCTAAGACACCAGAAAATCGGCCCATAAAGGAGATGAATATATGCATAAATTGACACAAGCTGTTCTTTTGGTTGCTTTATGTGCTTCCCCTGCTTTTGCCGCCGATTCAGACACGAACCGACCCAAGGTGTACACAGACATCGTCGCGTGTCGCGCCTTGGCCGACGCCGCCGTGCGTCTTGCATGCTTCGATACCGCAACCAAAGCATTGGAAGATGCCACCGACAACCGCCAGATTGTCATGCTGGACCAAAATGACGTGCGCAAAACTAAAAAGTCTTTGTTCGGTTTTTCCTTACCGAAAATTCCGTTTTTTGGTGAAAGCGACGCAGAGCAGGAAGCAGAATTCAAACAAGTCGAAGGCGATCTGACGGGCGTGAAGTCCATAGGAGCCGGTAAATACCAATTCACCGTCAAGGATGCAGGGGTGTGGCAGACGACGGAGGCGACACCCTTGCTTTTGCGAGATGGCAAAGCGTTCACCATCAAACGCGGCTCGCTTGGCAGCTTCATGCTGGTGATGAACGGCCGGGGCATCCGTGTGAAACGGGTCAGCTAAACCAGAGGGCCAAATGACATGATCGAACTTTCCCCGCACCGCCTGTCTTTGTCGACGGGCATCGACATGGACGCGTTTACGGCTGGTGATCCCAAGAGTCCGGCGATTATTTTCCTACACGGCTTTCCCGAATCGCACCGCACATGGCGGCACCAGATCGCGCATTTCGCCGACCGTTTTTACTGCATCGCGCCCGATCAGCGCGGCTATCGCGGGACGTCAAAGCCGCAGGAGGTGGACGCGTATACGGCGGACAAGCTGACTGCCGATATCTTTGCGCTAGCCGATGCCTTGCATGTGCAGGAATTCATCATCGCTGGCCATGATTGGGGAGGGGCGATTGCGTGGAGCGTTGCGTTGAATGGGCAAGCCGGCGCGCTCAATCCCGATTGGGCGGGGCGTGTGCCGCGCGCGATTATCGCCAATGCGCCGCATCCCTATATTTTCCAGAATTTGTTGATCACCGACATGAACCAGCGCGAGTCGAGCCAATATATTCGCGCCTTTCGCGATCCGGCCAATGATGCCTTGGTGCAGGAACAGGGGCTGACCGGACTATTGTTGAAGACGATCAAATGGGACAAGCCAAATGCGATGGAGCCCGAGGAGCGTGCCGCATTATTGGCCGATTGGGCAGACCGTGACGCCTGTTTCGGAATGCTCAACTGGTATCGCGCGTCTGCGCTATATGTGCCTGCGATGGACGAGGATGCCGAAATCCCGGCCTTTGCCGCGGGTGCATTTCCGCCGCTGATGATCCCGACATTGATTGTATGGGCGATGGATGACCTGGCTTTGCCGCCGAGCAACATTGATGGCATACAAGAGCTTGTGCCCGACGTAACGATCGTGCCCGTCGAAAATTGCGGACATTTCGTGATTTGGGAACAACCCGATGCCGTGAACGCGGCGATGGACGCATTTTTGGCCTAATCGCCGCGCCAGTCTATCCACGCACCATGGGCATGCGCTTCGGCCAGCAAATGCCATTCGTCGGGGCCAGGCCAATATTTGACCGATAGCTCATGCTTGAAAGTCTCGCGATTGGTTTCCAGCATGACCCAAGCGAGCGGTCGTTCGGGCGTTGCTTTTTGTCCAGCGGCTTCAATGGCTGCGCGGATTTTCTGGCGCCGGTCCTCGGGGATATATTGCCACACAATCGAATGGTTGAATATGCGGACGACATAAGGGTCTTGTGGAGCAGATAGGCGCTCCAACACCCAGTCGAGCGCATCGGCCTTTACAACATTGGGTGGTTGCACGGCGGCAAGAGCAATCGCGGCGTCCATGCGTGCCAGCCGATCCAGATTTTCAGGCCAGACATAGCTTTTTACGCGCAATGCGGATGCGGGGTCGGATAAATCAATGGGGGCCTGATCACAGCCATGAATGTGGGTGATCGTTACCAGCGAATCAGGCGGCGGCGGGCCATGCCAATCGGGCCTAATACGCATCGGAGAATTTTCTGGCCCCACGCTGACGCCGCCTAAGTCATAATGATAACGGTCCATCATGCTATTGATGCCCGCGCTCGCGCCCAGTTCATTCAGTTCAAATTGCGAACCGATTTTGGGCGACAGCCAAAGCAAAGCGGCCATGAAGTTGGCGGAACGCCCGGCTTCGTTGGTTTGGGGCGGACCATCCAGCCATGGCAATAATCGCGCACCATGGTCATGCGTAATTGCGGCAATAACGGCGTCGACTTCGGCCTGACCCGTCACTTCGCCGCGATAAATTGGCCCCAAGCGATCATCTGCGCCCGTCAGGTGCAGATGGTGAAGCCCGCCCGCGAGCCGCAATGGCAGGGCATCCTCCAATGGCAGCCCCGGCCAGTTGGCAATGCGCCGTCCGACCATATTTTCGCCTTGCATGAGCGCAAGCTGCGCCTCGACGATCCGCGCTGTCACGGGCGCGTCGTTGCGGCGGCAATGTTCGGCTTGCACCCTCATGCCCTCCGCCACATGCGCATCATCCATCACGCCGCGTCCAAAATCATCCGATGCTATATTTTCTGCCATATTGCCCTTTCTGCCCGCGACCCGTAAAGCGCGGTCATTGTGACTGAACCAATCATCTTTGCAATCCCCAAGGGACGGATTCTCGACGAGGCTTTGCCGTTGATGCAAGCGGCGGGTATAGAGCCTGAAGCGGCGTTTTTCGACGACGCCAGCCGCGCGCTTTTGTTCGCGACCAACGATCCGGCGATCAGCATCATTCGCGTACGTGCGTTCGATGTGGCGACCTTTGTCGCCCATGGGGCAGCGCAGATTGGCATTGTTGGTTCGGACGTTATCGATGAATTTGATTATTCGGAACTCTATGCGCCCGTGGACTTGGGCATAGGCCGTTGCCGCATATCGGTGGCGATGCCGCAGGGCATCCCCGACGATGTCAATGGCGGGCATATCCGCGTGGCCACCAAATATCCCGGCACGACCAGCCGTTATTATCACGCGCGCGGTATTCAGGCCGAATGCGTGAAGTTGAATGGCGCGATGGAACTTGCGCCTTTGCTTGGGCTTTCGGGGCGGATTGTGGATCTGGTGTCGTCGGGCAAAACGCTCGCCGAAAATGGCCTCGTCGAAACGGCGGTCATTTCCCAAGTGTCGGCGCGGCTGATTGTCAACCGCGCTGCGTACAAGATGATGAGCGGGACTATTCCGGCTATGGTGCAACGTTTCAGAGAATTGACGGGCGCCCGTGCAGCGGCTTGATTCCTCCGAGTTTGGTTTTGCGGATGCATTTGACGCGTTGGTAAATGGCCGGCGTGAGGCGGACGCAGATGTGTCGAGCGCCGTGGCGCAAACGATTCGCGATGTGCGCGCACATGGCGATGTGACGCTGGCTGAAATGACACAATACTTTGACGGTTTTGACCTGAACGAAGCAGGGTGGCAGATTGACGCGGCGCAGTGCAAAGCGGCCTATGACGCGCTCGCGCCTGATCTGCGCGACGCGCTGACGCTGGCGGCGAAGCGGATTGAGGCCTATCACAAGGCGCAACTGCCAGAAAACCGCGATTATCGTGACAGTGACAATGTGCGGCTTGGCGCGCGCTGGTCGGCGGTTGATGCGGCGGGGGTCTATGTCCCCGGTGGCCGTGCGGCCTACCCATCATCGGTGTTGATGAACGCGATTCCCGCGAAGGTGGCTGGGGTGGAACGCATCGTGATGGTCACGCCAACGCCGGGCGGTGCAACCAACCAGACCGTCATGGCCGCCGCTTATGTGGCTGGTGTGGACGAAATCTGGCGCGTCGGTGGCGCGCAGGCGATTGCGGCTTTGGCTTATGGAACCGAACGCATGCGCGCCGTCGATGTCATCACTGGCCCCGGCAATGCATGGGTGGCCGAGGCTAAGCGGCAGCTTTATGGTGTGGTTGGCATCGACATGGTTGCCGGGCCGTCCGAGATCGTCGTGGTGGCTGATGCCCAAAATGACCCCGAATGGATTGCGGCGGACCTGTTAAGTCAGGCCGAACATGACCCGACGAGCCAGTCGATATTGTTCACGGACAATGCAGAATTTGCTGACCACGTATCAGCCGCAGTTGACGCGCAAATTGCGACGCTGTCCACGGGCGCGGTTGCGCGGGCCAGTTGGACGGACTTTGGCGCTATTATCGTGGTCGCTGATCTGGAAGGCGCGATGCCTTTGGTCAACCGGCTGGCGGCGGAGCATTTGGAGCTGGCGGTCGATGATGACCGCGCCGAACGGCTGTTTGACCTTGTTCGCCACGCAGGGTCGGTATTTTTGGGCCGTATGACGCCCGAGGCGATTGGCGATTATGTCGCCGGACCAAATCATGTATTGCCCACCGGACGGCGCGCGCGCTTTGCGTCTGGCCTGTCGGTGCTCGATTTCATGAAGCGGACCAGCTTCATTGCGCTTGATCAACAGGCTATCAATAATATTGGTCCGGCGGCAGCAACGCTTGCCGATGCCGAAGGTTTACCCGCCCATGCGGCGAGTGTCAGGAAAAGATTATGAGTGCCCATAACGCCAGTGCCAAATCCAAATCCCGTTCGGCGGCGCGGCTTGCGTCGGTGCAGGCGTTATATCAAATGGATATGGAAGATATCGGCATCGCCCGCTTGCTGAATGAATTTCATTCGCACCGGCTGGGTCAGGAAATCGAAGACGCGCAATATGCCGATGCCGACCCCGATTTCTTCGATGATGTTGTCTCAGGCGTTGATGCGCGGCGCGCAGAAATCGACGAACGTGTCGATGGCAAGCTTGGTGAGAAATGGAAGATGGACCGTCTGGACAAGACGATGCTCCAGATATTACGTTGCGGCACCTATGAATTGATCGCCCGGCCAGATGTGCCCACCGCGACGGTCATCGACGAATATCTCGACGTCGCCCATGCGTTTTTTGACAAGAAGGACGCGAAGTTCGTCAATGGCTTGTTGGACGCCGTTGCAAAGGACGTACGCGCCCGCTGAACGGCGCTGTCCTGATTATGGTTCTGCATGTCCTCGCAATGCGGTAACGTTTCCCCATGACCACCGAATCCAGCTTCATCAATCTCTTGCGTGGTTTTGCCACTGACCCTGCGGCGCGTGGGTTAATGGATGACGTTGCGGTGATCGACATCGGCGATGCGGCGTTGATTATCACGCATGACATGATGGCAGAGGGCGTGCATTTCCGGTCAAACGCCAATCCAGCCGACGTCGCGTGGAAATTATTGGCATCGAACCTGTCTGATTTGGCCGCAAAGGGCGCAGCGCCCGTTGGTGTCCTGCTTGGCTTCATGCTGGGTGACGATGCATGGGACAGGGCATTTGCCGCTGGGTTGGAAAAGGCGCTGGCGCATTACAACGTCGTTTTGCTTGGCGGAGATACCGTTGCCAATCGCGGCGACAAACGGGCGCTTGGGCTGACCGCTTTGGGCAGGGCAACCCATCGTCCCGTGCCATCGCGATCCGGCGCGCAAATTGGTGACATAGTATATGTGACGGGGACGCTCGGCGATGCCTTGGCTGGATTTGAGCTCATTGACGCTGGTTTTGATGAGGTTGGGCCGCTGGCCGATGCGTTTAACCGGCCAGTCGCGCGGGTGGCCGACGGCCAAAAGCTTGCGCCGATTGTCACCGCGATGATGGATGTGTCGGATGGTTTGCTGCTCGATGCCGAACGATTGGCGACTGCCAGCCAGATTGGCATAGAAATCGACCTTGCGTGCGTGCCCTTGTCGCCGCTCTATATCAGCTATCGCAGCGACAGCCTTGAAAGCCGGATGCAGGCGGCAAGCTGGGGCGATGATTATCAATTGCTGTTTACCGCGCGACCAGAACTGCCGCTGCCCGTGCAGGCAACCCCCATTGGCTGTGTATTATCCGGCGGCGGTCTCACCTTAAAAGACGGCGCGACTCCGGTAAAATTGCCGCCGATGCTCGGTTATCAACATTAATAAGCTAGGGTCAGGACCACTTAAATCCACCTTCGCGGTTTGAGACCATACTGTTCAGTGCAAGGCGGCAAGCGCAGGGCTTAGTGGTTCTAAGTCCAAGCTTGCCAACGCGGCAATGGACAGTATGGGTCAAATCCGAAGGAC
>Ga0208327_1000070_pt1 | contig 28263 bp, 24 predicted proteins | sample LakMenEpi26Jun08_FD_150733 | JGI IMG/M metagenome (GOLD analysis project Ga0208327, IMG submission 150733) | Freshwater microbial communities from Lake Mendota, WI - 26JUN2008 deep hole epilimnion (SPAdes) | ecosystem: Environmental > Aquatic > Freshwater > Lake > Epilimnion/Euphotic zone ...
GGGCGATGGCGGGGCGTAGCCTTTCCAAGTTGGAGGAAGTCCGCGACCTGATTGGTGCCGCCGCATGAAACTGTCGATTGACATGGTCGAGCGGACAAGGTGCTGCCTTGTCGCTGTGTGTTGTGCGCACAGGCTTGCCACGGATCACACCTGCCAAGCCCATCTCCCGCATCAGGCGTTTAACGGTGCAACGGGCAACGGAAAAGCCCTCCCGCGTCATTTGCCGCCACACCTTGCGGACACCATAAACTGCGAAGTTCTCGGCAAATACACGTGCGACTTCTGGCTTCAGCGCAATATCACGCTGCGCCCGCACTGACAGTCGCGTCGGATCTCGCCGCTCTGCTACATGCTTGTGGTATGTTGAAGGGGCAATCGGCAACACATTGCAGATCGGCTCGACCCCATAGACTCCAAGGTTATCGTCGATAAACGTGGTCATCGCTTGAACGGGCGGTCGAGCGTTCGGTGCTCAGCCATGCCCCGCATGGCTTGCGCTTCCTCACCCTGTGCAAAATATGCTGATGCCTTACGAAGGATCTCGTTGGCTTGACGCAGTTCCCGGTTCTCACGTTCCAAAGCCTTCAGCTTGTCCGCCATCTCAATCGGCACGCCTGCACGCTTGCCGCTGTCAACCTCGGCCTTCTTCAGCCACTCGTGTAGCGTCTGGGCCGCGCAGCCGATCTTATCAGCAACCGGTACAATCGCTGCCCAGCGTGAGGGATAATCGCTGTCGTGGTCCAAAACCATGCGCACCGCGCGGGTGCGCACCTCCGGTGAAAATTTGTTCGTTGTCTTGTTCATAGTAAGCCCGTCTACTCAGCAGTGAGGGCCTCCGACAATCCCGGGGCGGTTCAGTTCGTTACAAAGCCGCTGAATCAATGATTAAGAAAAGCGTCAAGCTAACTCGCGGACACTACTCAACTTAATTTCAGGTCAGACACTAAAGGATTTCTGACAGGAGGGTCAGTCTGAGGGTTCGGTGCGCTTGAGTTGCGCCATGCGTGGGAACAAACGTCCCCACTGCCTGTTATTTGACCGAGCGAGCGCTCGACAACTTTTGACCTCTATGTTGAAATCGCAGCGCTTCCGTCATCCCATCGTTACCAAAATTTTTAAGGATTTCGTGTGCTTGAATTTATCGAACGCAATAGCTTTAAAGATGACATCCTGCCTGTTGGCGGATCGACACCGAAGGTTCAGTCGAACATCGTCGCCCTGATTGGTGGTTTTACCCCGCGCAGATGCGGTATCGCGACATTCACCGCAGATGTGTTCGCATCCTTAAAAGCCGCGCAACCAGATCTGCAGATCCACGTTTATGCAATGACGCCAGCTTTATCCGCTATCACGTTCGACGCTTCAGTCAGGTCTACGATTACGCAAGGCGATCCGCAGAGCTATATTGATGCCGCACAGCACATCGATATCAGCAGAGCAGATGTCGTATGGCTCCAACATGAATTTGGATTATTCGGCGGGCCAGCCGGGGATATGGTGCTAGAACTAACTGACCGGATTGCGGCCCCGTTAGTCATTACATTACATACCGTTTTGGCAAAACCCAACCCCGACCAAATGCGCGTGATGCGCAGACTGATTGCGCAAGCGAGCAAGCTAGTGATCATGTCGGAACGTTCGCGAGACTTGCTGGGCAGCGTGTACGGGGCGGATAGCGACCAAATCGTCCTTATCCCCCATGGGGTTCCGGATCGGCCATTTGGTCGGTCAACACAATTCAAGTCCAAACTTGGATTTGAAGGCAGGGACGTCCTCCTGACCTTTGGGCTGCTTTCTCCGGGCAAGGGAATTGAAGCCGTCATCGCGGCCATGCCAGCTATAATATCGGAGCATCCCAATCTGCTTTACTGCATTGCGGGCGCCACCCACCCCAATTTACTGACGGTCGAGGGTGAAACTTATCGGGAAAAGCTTAAAACACTGGCGGCCACGCTCGGTGTTGCGCACCACATATATTGGCTTGACACGTTTCTTGAAACAGAACTGCTGCTCGACTTGATTGAGGCAACCGATATCTATGTTACCCCTTACACCGGGGCGGACCAATCGACCTCGGGCACTTTATCCTACGCCTTAGCACTCGGTAAAGCGGTGGTGTCTACACCTTATGTTCACGCCATTGAGCTGCTTTCCGATGATCACGGCATTATCGTTCCCTTCAATGATAGCGACGCAATCGCAACAGAAGTGATTGGTCTTTTGCACGATAAGGACAGGCTTTCTGCTTTGCAGAGGCGCGCTTATGATAGAAGCCGGGATATGATTTGGCCGGCTTTTGCCGTTCGCTGTCTCGATGTTTTGGATGAAGTTCGAATTTCTATTAAATCTGAACCGATAGCTGCGGCTATCGGGATAGATGGCTTGTTAAGAATCTGTGATGATACGGGAATATTACAGCACAGCATTGGCAACGTTCCCGACAGAGCACATGGATATTGTGTTGATGATAACGCCCGGGCGTTGATGCTTACCCATAAGATGAAAGGCCATATTGCGACGGTACGTCAATTGAGCACTAGATTTGCCGCATTTGTTGAAAGTTCGTGGAACGAAGATCGTCGCGAGTTTCGAAATTTCATGGGGTTTGGACGAAATTGGCTCGAAGAAATTGGATCAGAGGATAGCTGCGGCAGGACATTATGGGCCCTGGGTTCAACCGTGCGTTGGGCGCCGTCTGCGGGCCTTCGGCATTGGGCACAGGGGTTGTTCGACCGGACGGCATCATCTGCCGAAACATTCGGGTCTCCGCGCGCCATCGGCTTTGCGATGTTGGGAGCAGATCATGTTTTGGAAGTAGACGATAAGCATAAAGCAGCATCGTCGATATTGGCTGCGGGTGCAGATCATCTGCTTACACTTTTTGGCCATTCCAAAAGGGAAGGCTGGACATGGTTCGAAGATGTTTTAGCTTACGACAATTGCCGACTTTCCGAAGCCATGATCAGGGCCGGGGTGCGTTTAAACCGCGTTGACGTCCAGCAATGCGGGATAGAGACTTTGCGTTGGATGACCGCTTTACAAAAAGCGCCTGGCGGATATTTTCGTCCTATAGGATCTCGCACCTTTGGTAAGCCATATCAAAAGCCCCATCCTTTCGATCAGCAGCCTGTTGAAGTCTGGGCGGCCATAGACGCCGCCTCTGCTGCATATGACTTAACGGGAGACAAAAGCTGGCTTAAAGAGGCGACGCGCGCCTATGACTGGTTTTCAGGAGCCAATGACCGTGGCCTTGCGGTTGCAGACCCACAAACGGGCACAAGCCATGACGGGTTGAATCACCGTGGACTTAATCTCAACGAAGGCGCCGAATCGGTTCTGGCGTATCAACATGCGACAATCGCCATAAGAGAATTCATTGCTAAGGTTAGATAGGGCGACGCCATGGTAGACGTCGCTCAACATGAATTACGGCTCCATGCTGACCCCGCACGGGTGGTCGTGCGACCGTTCCATCTGGCGTGGCAAGCGTCTGGGCCCGACCTTGAACGGGTGCAAAAGTTGGCCCGTGAAATTTATGCTTTGGACACAAGAACAGTGCGCGCCGAACTCAGCGTGGTGTTGCGCGATTTTGCTGACAGGCATTCGCAGATAGAAAAGGTGTTTGACGACCGGTTTCGCGAAATTGAACCGCGCTTAGGGTTATCAGGGCCGATCAAAAAAGAAATGCGGCAACTCATCGGCGCATATTTTTGTCATGAGTATAGTTTTGCCGCAGCAGCTCTGATGAATCCCAGCGTCGTCGCGCATCCAGACCAAACAGGGTTGCAACCCGGCAGCGTTAGAATTCTTCTGTCGCTACGCGCTGTTGGCGAGGGCCATATTTCAACCATCGCTTTTCGCGAAGGAATCATTTCGGCCGGCAGGCAACTGGTTTTGATGCCCCAACCGTCTTTTGCGACAGCGGCAACCTTGGGAAAGCACAAGCCCGGCACGCCCGACGACGTGTCTACGCTAGATTGCTTTCGAGATAGCAATATCTCTGGCACCGTGATTTTTCCAGTGACGGAAGCGCAGCGAAACGGGCTCGAAGATTTACGGCTCGTCGAATTTCTGCATGAAGGGGGCGCGCGTGAATGGATGGGTACATATACCGCCTATAGCGGGCATGATATTCGTTCCGAACTCCTTCGGACGCGTGATTTTCGAACTTTCACCCTGACACCGATAAAGGGGGGCGCAGGTCGCAATAAGGGCATGGCCCTTTTCCCACGAAAGATTGATGGCAAATATTGCATGATAGGGCGTCAGGACGGGAAAAATCTATATCTGCTTCGGTCAGAATCGATTGATTGCTGGGATGGCGGTGAACTTTTACTAGAGCCGTGCTTCCCTTGGGAACTGGTACAGATTGGTAATTGCGGCGCACCGATCGAACTCGACGAAGGTTGGTTGGTGCTGACCCATGGCGTTGGCGCGATGCGGAAATATGCGATAGGTGCGGCATTGCTGGATAAATCCAATCCCTCGAAAGTCATTGGCCGCACGCCCAATCCCATCCTATCTGCTGCTGATGAAGACCGTGAAGGCTATGTTCCCAACGTCGTCTACACGTGCGGAGCGATCCGCGTTGGAGATGATCTGTTCCTGCCCTACGGCGTCGCCGACAGCTCTGTGTGCTTCGCATTTGTAGCAATCCACCAGATTTTGGCCGCGATGAGATAGCAAAATTTGCAGTATCTGCGCCGGGAAAATTTCCAATATTGCTATCTTTTGCTGACCTGATCAAACAGGTGCATCAACCCCGAAATAGCTTCGCTTTGGGTTAAGCCTGCTTATCCGGATCGACATGAAGCCAATCGGCATGGCGCGGGTAAAGTTCCAGTTGGCGATTAGCAGCGCCCACCGCTAAGACAGTTCCCGAACCTTAAGTGCGGGGAAGTCAAATGCAGATTAATGAAATTATACAACGGGGAATTGATGCCAATCTGATTTCGATTGATAGCGAATTTAAGAACGTCGCCTATCGCGCCCAGAACAAGAAGTATCGACTGAGCGATCCCGAAGAGATCGTCCGTGCGGGCGCTTATGTGTCGCTCGTTCTCGATTATGGCTACCAAGCTGAACAGCTTGATGTCGAGTTTCCGGTCCCGCATCGTGTTCCGAGCCTCACTGCAGATATTGTTGTCTTTAAAGATAAGGCGCGAAAATCTCCCTTCATCGTCGTTGAAACCAAGCGCGAGGAAGCCAGCAAGGGCGAGTTGGATCAGGCGGTCGAGCAAGGCTTTGGCTATGCCAATTCCTTGCGCGCCGAATTCATGTGGATGACGTCTGGCATCCGCAACGACTATTTCAAGGTCGCTGGATTTGGCGGCATGGAACGCGAGGAAAATCGCGAGCCAGATATTCCTCGCTTCGGCAAAGCTGCGCCTGCTGCCTACAAATACACCAAGGGAGGTTTGAACGGATTTGAACTCAAGATCGTCCAAGAAACTGATCTAACGCGCAAATTTAAGCAGGCGCATGATGCTTTATGGGCTGGCGGCAAGCGCAACCCCGCAGAGGCCTTTGACGAACTCGATAAGCTAATTTTCTGCAAAATATGGGACGAGCGCGCACCACGCAAGCCCGGCGAGCCCTATGACTTTCAGGTGTTTAAGAGTGACCAAGACATGGGTGACGACCTGAAAACGCGCATTCATGCGATTTACGAGCAGGGTCGCGCTAAAGATAAGGAGGTGTTCCAAGACGACATTCGCCTGTCCAACGCCGAACTGCAAACGGTGGTCGGCTACCTTGCCGACACGAACCTGAGCGAGACGGACCTAGACAGCAAGGGCCGTGCTTTTGAAACATTCATGACTGGCTTTTTCCGGGGCGAATTTGGACAGTATTTCACGCCGCGCAACATCGTGAAGTTCATCGTTGACGCTCTCCCGATCACCAATGAAAGCAAGGTAATTGATACCTCATGCGGGAGCGGCGGATTTTTGCTGCACGCGCTCGACAAGGTGCGCCGTCAGGCAGACAGGATGGCCGAAGAGGGCTATTTCGCGAAACCCAGCTCAAAGCATAAGGATTACTGGCACGATTTCGCGGAAAAGAACCTTTACGGGATCGAGATTTCCGAAGGCATCGCCCGCACCGCCAAGATGAACATGATTATCCACGATGATGGCCACACCAATGTCATCTCGCATGACGGGCTAGACACGTTTGAAGCCATGCGAAAGTCGAGTGAAAACAACGGCTTTAAGGAAAATGTCTTTGATTTCATTATCACCAATCCGCCATTCGGTTCAAAGGTGAAGCTCGCGGAAAAGAAATACCTCGAAAACTACGATTTGGGCCGCAAGGACATCGATTGGGTCGATGCCAAGATGAACAATGTCCGTGTTATGCAAAAGAAAGTAGGAGATACGGACGAGGTTATCAGGTTGACCTTTACCGAAAAGTACCGCGATCAACAAACTACCGAGGTGCTTTTCCTTGAACAATGCCACCGTTTCCTGAAACCTGGTGGCTACATGGCGATGGTCATCCCAGATAGCATCCTGACCAATTCGTCGATGCAATATGTCCGCAACTGGATTGAGGAGCATTGGCGGATCGTCAGCGTCGTATCGCTGCCGCAGTTCGCCTTTGCAGCCAATGGTGCGGGGGTGAAAAGTTCGGTCCTGTTCCTGAAAAAGCATGATGCCAAGACGACCGCTGCGATCCAGCGGATCAAGGAAAAGGCGCAGGACACGCTGCACGACGCGAAAGACGGCGGCACCGCGCTGGAAAAGCTGATCGCCGAAAAGAAGGCCGTGCTGAAACGCGGGGATGCAACGTGCCAGCGGATCGATGCGGAGATGGTGGCCAAGGCAGAGGCACTTTCCGAACAGGGCACGTTGACCACGGCCATCCGCAAAACGCTGAAGGCGGAGGCCGAGGCCGCCAAGGCCGAACACGACAAGACCGAAGCCTTTGCCCAGTGGAAAGCCGATACCAGCGACGACTATAACGAACGCATCGAAAACCTGCGCGAGGCGTTGAACGACCATTATCTGGCCGAGGTGAAAGCCAAGGTGTCAGACTATGAAATCTACATGGCGATTGCCGAAGACATTGGTTACGATGCCACCGGACGCCCCACTGCCAGCAATGAACTGGAGGCTGTGGCGGCAGAGCTGGGCCGCTTCATCACCCATATCGAAGCAGGAGAAACGCGCCCTTTTGTCTAAACCCCGATCTCGACGGAGAGCGTTTCTTCGTTGTGGGTTGGGGTGAAATGACAGGACGGCATGACGCACGATACTATCTGCCAAGGTTTACCCGGCTTGAGGATCGTGTTGCCGCGCGGGCGACCGGCAAACTGCGTGATTACAGCCGTCAGTCAGCGGGCGGCGCAACGCCCAAGGCAGAGGAAAAAGAGAAATACTACTCGGACGATCCAGAGACAGGCATCCCGTTTATTCGGGTTCAGAATCTCTCGGTTTCTGGCGCATTGTCCCTCGACGATGTGAAGCTGATCAATCGTGAAACGCATAACGGAATGCTGGCGCGCAGCCACGTTGGCCCGGATGATCTGCTTACGAAGATCACTGGCGTAGGCAGGATGGCCGTATCTTCGGTTCCACCCCCCGGCTTTGAGGGCAACATCAACCAGCACCTAGTTAGAATCAAAACCAAGGACCGCCATACGAGCGAAGTTCTTGCGGCCTATCTGAACACGGACATTGCCGAACAATTGGCAACGCGCCGGGCAACCGGGGGAACCAGACCAGCGTTGGACTATCCCGCGCTGCGTTCCATTCCGATCATTTTTGATGAGCGTATCTTGCCAATTGCCTCCGCCGCAAGGGACAGGCGAAAACAGCGCCTCGAAGAAGCCGCTGCGCTGCTGGCGTCGATTGATGATTATCTCCTGTCCGAACTCGGCATTGTCTTGCCGCCGGAAACTGAAAACACGCTGGCCAACCGCACCTTCCGCGTCTCCGCCCACGAACTCGGCGGCTGGCGGTTTGATCCCTACCATCATCAGACGTGTTTTCATAAGTTCGACGACGCTCTTCAGGGCGGAAAGCATCCATTATCATCGTTGAGAAACGCTTATCGGGCATTGGTGAACGGCTACGACTGCCGGGATTTCGTTGAAGATGGTCTGCCCTACCTGAAAGTCGCGCAGGTAAAACCGTTCAATCTTAAAATCGAAGATGCGCAGGCCATCCCGGTCTCGGGCGTGCCCGCTCGCGGGTTGGCGCTGATGGGAGACCTGCTTTTGACGCGCAAGGGGACATACGGCGATGCCGCGCTCAATCGCTCCGACACGCCATTCGCGTTCAGCTCCGAGGTTTTTCGCATTCGACTCAATCCAAGCAAATTGAACGGCGACTATGCCGAAGCCGTGCTCAACTCCGTTTTGGTTCGGACCCAGTTTAAGCGCCACAGCATCGGCGCGATCATGGGTAGCTTGTCGCAGTCAATCTTCGGCAAGATTCAAATCCCGCTGCCGCCAATCGATGAACAGCAACGGATAGCGGAATACTGTCAGATAATTCGAGGCCACGCAAAAGTGCTTGAAGCCAAAGCCACCGCCGAACTCGAAACCGCCAAACGCGAGATTGAGGCAATCCTGTTGGCACCACCCTAACAACTGCATCAACCCCGAAATAGCTTCGCTTTGGGTTAAGCCCGCTTATCCGGATCAACATGGAGCCAATCGGCATGGCGCGGGGCTTTTTTGGTCTCGCTCCATTCCTGAAGCATCAACGGCGCGACGCGTTTCAGCTCGGCATGTTGCTGCGCTGTGCCGATGTTGCAGGCAAGCTCCAATCGGTGGCCATTGGGGTCAAAGAAATAGATCGACCGGAATATGCCGTGAAAGGTCGGGCCAATTACATCTATGCCTTGGCCCTCAATATGCGCCTTGGCGGCCAGCAATGCGTCCATGTCCGCAACCTCAAACGCGATATGTTGGACCCAGGCCGGGGTATTGGGGTCTTTGCCCATTTCGGGCTGGTTCGGCAGTTCGAAGAAAGCGATGACATTGCCCCCGCCGCAATCCAAGAAGATATGCATATATGGGTCATATTCGCCTGTCGATGGCACATGATCCTCGGCAAAGGCGGTGGTGAATTCCATGCCCAGCACATGCGCATACCAATCCGCCGTCGCCTTTGCGTCTTTGCACCGATAGGCGACGTGGTGGATGCGGCTCAGCTTTACGGGCGCGGTCATGCCACTGGCTCCACCTGCAACGCGCCGCGTTGTATCTGGTCGCGCTCAATGCTTTTGAACAAGGCGGTGAAATTGCCTTCGCCAAAGCCTTCGTCTTTTTTGCGTTGGATGAATTCAAAGAACACAGGGCCAATCATGGTTTGCGAGAATATCTGCAACAACAAACGCGGGTCGCCATCCTCGGTAGAACCATCGAGCAAGATGCCACGCGATTGCAACGCGTCAACCGGCTCGCCATGGCCGGGCAAGCGTTCCTCCAGCATATCATAATAAGCCTTGGGCGGTGGCGGCGCAAAGGGCGTGCCCAGCACCTTCAACCGGTCCCAGCAGGCCGGCAAATCATCGCAGGAAAAGGCGATATGTTGAATCCCTTCGCCATTATAGGCGCGCAGATATTCCTCAATCTGCCCGCCGCCGGCCTTGCCCTCTTCATTCAACGGAATGCGGATTTTGCCGTCCGGCGCGGTCATTGCGCGGCTGGTGAGGCCGGTATATTCGCCCTTAATGTCGAAATAGCGGATTTCGCGAAAGTTGAAGACGCGTTCGTAAAAACTGCCCCAATGCGCCATGCGCCCGCCATAGACATTGTGCGTCAGGTGATCGATGATTTTGAAACCGGCACCAACGGGGTTGCGGTCAACACCGGGCAGATAGTCGAAATCAATGTCATAAATGGACAAGGCGTCGCCATACCGATCCACAAGATAGATCATCGCGCCGCCAATGCCGCGAATGGCGGGCAGGCGCAGCTCCATAGGCCCAGTGCGCGTTTCAACCGGTTCGGCACCGCGCGCAATCGCTTCGTCATAGGCAAGGCGCGCGTTCTTTACGCGAAACGCCATGCCGCACGCCGACGGGCCATGCTCCGCCGCGAAATACGCCGCAGGGCTTTTGGGCTCGTAATTGGCGATCAGGTTGATTTCGCCTTGCCGCCACAGGTCCACATCCTTCGACCGATGCCGCGCAATCCGGCTGAAACCCATGCGTTCAAACACCGGTTCCAGAAGGCCCTTTTCCGGCGCAGAAAATTCGATGAATTCGAACCCATCGAGTCCCAACGGGTTTTCGAACAAATCGGTCATATACGCGCTCCTGCAAAAACTGGTTACATTTGCAACCAGTTTACGTAATCGTCAGGCATGAGTCAATGCGCGTGACGGTTCAGGTAAAGTGCAAGCGGCGGTATTTGCCTCGGAAGTAGAGCAATGGGTCACGGCGTGGCTCAAAGCTCGCTTTTTCTACGCGGCCGACCAAGATGAAATGGTCGCCAGCCGCATGCAAGGCATGGCGTTTGCATTCGAATATGCCAAGCGAGCTTGGCAAGATCGGCGCGCCATATTCGCCTACTTCCCACCGCGTTCCGGCAAAGCGATCTTCGCTTTTCCCTGCGAACAGGTTGGAAACGGGTTGCTGCCCGATTTGCAGAACGTTGACAGCGAAATCATCAATGCCGCGCAAAACCTCTGCGCTGCCGGAATTATTGGCGATGCACACCAGCAACAAAGGCGGGTCGAGCGACACGCTGGTAAAGCTGTTGGCGGTCAAGCCCACAGGCTTCCCATCCAAATCATGCGCGGTGATGATCGTCACGCCTGTCGCGAAACACCCCATCGCATCGCGCAATGTCCGCGCATCGGATCCGGAACGATATTCGGGAATGAAGCGCGGTTGCTTGCGCTCCAAAAAGTCGATGAGTAGCCCGTTAAACGCCTCTGCCCGTTCCGCCACGATCAGCAAGCCACCGCCATCGACGTCAATCGCCTCAACATTGGGAAGCCGGTCAACAAATTCGGGCCGTGCGGCATCAGGGTCGACTTGGCCCAAGGCACCACGAATGATCAGCGACGGCAAACCAATGTGCGCCGCTGCCTCGCAAAGTGCCTCACCCACGCCATTAATGTCGAATGCCGCAAATATGGCTTTGTCATAATCTGCCGGGTTCAAACCCTGCCCAAGCGCCGCCGACATCCGGTCTGCCGCCGCGCGCACCGCCTTTGTGTCATGACCCACAGGCGGATCGACGAATATCAGGCCCGATGCGAGGGTCGCAGCGTCTTCGGCCAAGGCCATGGTCGCAATCCACGCACTGTGCGACGCCGCAACAACAACGGGGCGCGTCCGCATTTGACCCAGCACTGCGCGCAAATCTTCGACATAAGCAGTAAAGTCATACCGACCGTCGGACGGCCATTCGCTACCGCCATGGCCGCGAAGGTCGACATTGATGACATGGCGTCCAGCCTGTTCAAGACCAATGGCCACATCTTCCCACACTTGGCGTGTTTGGCCAAAGCCATGCAGCAGGACAATGGACGGGTCATCGGCAGAACCAATATCGTCGGCCTCAAGCCTTATGCCTGCAAAGCCCTTAAATTCTCTTACATAACGAAGCGACATTCGTCCAAACCCCAAATTCTGTCTAACGGTGTCATATTCTAACTGTCCGTGCACGCTTACTGCATTTTACGCAATAATTTATGCGCGCTCGGTGGAAATAACCGCCATCGTAATGCGCGAAATACAAACCAGCTTGCCGGCTTCATCCTCTATCCGGATTGACCAAATTTGCGTCGTGCGGCCAATCGATTCCGATGTTGCCGTGGCAAAGACAAAGCCGTCCTTTACCGGGCGAATATGGTTGGCGTTGATTTCCATGCCCACGGTCGCAAACTTGCTTGGGTCAACCGTCATGGCAGCAGCAGTGGAGCCCACCGTTTCGGCCAAGACGACCGATGCGCCGCCATGGAGCCGGCCATAAGGCTGCTTCGTGCGTTCATCGACGGGCATCTGTGCCTTGATCCAATTGTCCCCATAATCGATGAATTGTATGCCGACAAAACCGGGCATGCAATGTGCACCGCTGGCGGTTAACGCCGCAAGATCAAGCTTTTCGTGAAACCATATCGTCATTCAATCTCCATGCGCGAAGCGGCGCGCACTGTCTAGGGTCAGGACCACGTAAATGCACCTTCGCGGCGTCAAAATCGTCTCGAACCGCGAAGGTGCATTTACGTGGCCCCGACCCTAGGTTTACAAAAAACGCCGCTTATGCATATATGTTTGTAATCTTAAGGGGCAGAATCCTGTCCCCAATATGCCGTCACGCCCAAAGAGAGGAAACTACATGCCCACCACCCCACGCGAATTCGATATCATTGTTTATGGTGCCACGGGCTATACTGGGCGTTTGGTGGCTGAATATCTGAAGGACAAAACTGGCCTGAAATGGGCGATGGCGGGGCGTAGCCTTTCCAAGTTGGAGGAAGTCCGCGACCTGATTGGTGCCGCCGCAGACACGCCATTGATCGTTGCCGATGCGTCTGACCCCGCTTCGCTCGACGCGATGGTCAAGCGCACTAAGGTCGTTTTGACAACCGTCGGGCCCTATCAATTATATGGCAATGAACTTGTCGCCGCCTGCGTCGCCAATGGAACCGATTATACCGATTTATGCGGCGAACCGGCATGGATGCGTCAGAAAATTGACCAGCATGACGACGCCGCAAAGGCGTCGGGCGCGCGGATCGTGTTTTCCGCTGGCTTTGACTCCATACCCTTCGACCTTGGCGTGATGATGCTGCAAAAGCATTGCATTGCGACATTTGGCGCGCCTGCACCACGGGTGAAGGGCCGCGTGCGCGCGATGAAGGGCACGTTTTCCGGCGGCACCGCAGCCAGCCTGAAGGCGACCATGGCCGCCGCTGGCAAGGACCCTGCGGTTATCGGTTATTTGACCAACCCGTTCAGCCTGTCGGCCGATTTTGCTGGCCCGCCGCAGCCTGCGGGCAATAAGCCCGAATATGACGAAAGCCTGGGCAGTTGGGCGACCAATTTCGTCATGGCGCCGATCAACACCAAAAATGTCCACCGCACCAACCATTTGCTCGGCCATGCTTATGGTGCAGATTTTGTCTATGATGAAATGGTGCTGACGGGCCCCGGCGAGCAAGGCGAAGCCATGGCCAAGCATGTCGCCTCCACCCCGATGATGGGCGGCGCGGATGATCCCAAGCCCGGCGAAGGCCCGACCAAAGAAGAACGCGAAACCGGCTTTTATGACGTGCTGTTCATCGCCGAATATCCCGATGGCCGCACGGCGCGATTCAGCGTCAAGGGCGACCGCGACCCCGGCTATGGTTCGACCAGCAAGATGATCAGCGAAACCGCGATTGCTTTGTGCGAACAGGATGGTCCGGGCGGCGTGACCACGCCAGGGGCGGCCTTGGGCGAGCGCCTTGTGGACCGATTGCAAAAAAATGCCGGATTGATTTTCGCTGTTGAAGGCTGACCACTTCCCTAAATCGTAAGGCGGGCGTATAGGGCGCAAGCCATGTTAGGTCGCCTTTTCAAAAAAGCTGTTGCCCCACGCCCGCTCGATACCGCGCGGGTGCCCGACGGCGTGCGGGTATATGCCATCGGCGATATCCACGGGCGCGATGACTTATTGTCTGCCTTGCTGGCCAAGATTGAAGCCGACGACCAAGCGCGCGGCGTGGCCGATACGCAGATCATATTTTTGGGCGATCTGGTCGATAGAGGCCCCGGCAGCGCGGCGGTCATTGAAACCGCGATGGCGTTGAAGGCATCGGGCAAAAATGCCCGGTTCCTGATGGGCAATCATGAGGAAGTGTTTGTCAGCGCCTGCCGCAAGGGCGACCCAAAGGTTACGCGTTTCTTCCTGCGCATTGGCGGCGAGGAGACGGTCTTGTCTTATCCGATCACCCGCGCCGAATATATGACACTGGATATGGAGCAACTGACCGATCGACTGGCGACCTTAGTGCCGCAAGCGCACATCGCATTTGTCGAAAGCTTCGAAGACCAGATTATCATCGGCGATTATGCCTTCGTCCATGCCGGTATTCGCCCCGGCGTCGCTTTGGCAGACCAAAAGCCAAGCGATTTGCGCTGGATACGCGACGAATTTGTGGGGCAACGCGGCGATCTGGAAAAGGTCATTGTCTACGGCCACACCATCTACGACGCGGTGGAAGAACGCGGGTCACGCATTGGCATTGATACCGGCGCGTATAATTCGGGCAAGTTAACCGCCTTGGCGCTTGAGGGCGGCGATCGTTGGTATCTACAAACATGACGGGCGGGGAAACATCATGAAAAGACTGTTCGTCTGCGCGAGCATCATCGCAATTGGCCTCGTCGCCCCCTTGGCCGCAGCGGCCAACCCCCCAGCCAAGCCAAAAGCCGAGCGCCTGAAAGCCGACGTTGAAAAACTCGTCAGCTTTGGCACGCGCCATACATTGTCATCGGCAACGGACCCAAAACGCGGCATCGGCGCCGCCCGCAAATGGGCGCACAGCGAATTTGTAAAAATCGCCACGGCGTGCAATGGCTGCCTGCGGACCGAATTGCTCGAACGCAATATGTCGGGTCCGCCAACCAATAATCCATCAAGCTTAAGTATGATTGCGTTTTTTATTTTGAAAGTGCAAAAAAATAAAGGGAGGCAAGGTTACAACTAAAAAAGCAATTAAAAATTCTTGCCTATTCAAACCAAATATACTTCCGATATTGAATCCGTTTAAGCCATATTTCAAAGCAAAAAAAACGGATATAAAAGTTATTGGGAAAACCAACGTAAATTTATTCATTTCACAATTCCCTATCGTTTCGGCGGTTTCGGCGCGGGTATCTTGTTGCGCTCAACGCAAGCTTCAGCCGTTAAGATTCCTACAGCGCCCCCCAAATGTGCCAGCGGCAGTGCCGGATTCAACAGGGGATAAGACCAGTGCAGTCGCGACAGCAACAAAATCCCCAGAAACTCCGCCAATGGCTGCGCCGCCAAGGTTGCACATCACCGTAATCAGTCTATTCATTTCATCTCGTTGTTCAGGCGTGCATTTTTTCGGGTTTCTACGACGGCAATCATTTCCAAACTGCCTAGGCGCATAAAAACCACGTTCTGCCGGTGGCGGACTATATTCGTCATTGCCGCTAACCTGAGCCATCGCGGGAGACGCCCAAAGAGAAAATGCTGTGAATGTGGCGATACTCAACAATTTATACTTACGTGTATTCTCAACTCCTGCTGATATCATCCCTAAGCCTGTTATCCGCGTCCTTGCGGAGTACCTTTGGCCATAGGTCATTGTTGTATCGTATATTTTTTTGATGACAATATTTATTTTTTGCCTTTTGGTTAACTCAAAAACAAAGGGCGCGATCTTTACGACCGCGCCCATTTCATTGTCCGGGCGTAATATTAGCTAGGGTCAAGCAACGAGCTGCTCCACCTCGTCGAAATCGCGCAGTACATAGCCACGGCCCCACACCGTTTCGATGTAGTTTTCACCGCCACACGCCAGAGCCAATTTCTTGCGCAACTTGCAGATGAAGACGTCGATGATTTTCAATTCAGGCTCGTCCATGCCGCCATATAAATGGTTCAGGAACATTTCCTTGGTCAGCGTGGTGCCCTTGCGCAGGCTCAGCAGCTCAAGCATCGCATATTCCTTGCCCGTAAGGTGCACGCGGCTGCCGTTGACTTCAACGGTTTTGCCGTCGAGGTTCACTGCCAACTTGCCCGTGCGGATAACGGACTGCGAATGGCCTTTGGAACGGCGCACAACCGCGTGGATGCGCGCGACCAATTCTTCGCGATGAAACGGCTTTGTTACATAATCATCGGCCCCAAAGCCAAAGGATCGGACCTTGGTGTCCATCTCGCTAATGCCTGAAAGAATAAGCACGGGCGTTTGCACTTTGGCAACGCGCAGTTTTTTCAAGACATCATATCCGTGCATGTCGGGCAAGTTCAAATCGAGCAATATGATGTCGTAATCATAGAGCTTGCCCAGATCGAGACCTTCCTCACCCAAGTCAGTCGTGTAGACATTGAACCCTTCCGTCGCGAGCATCATTTCAATTGCCTTCGCTGTGGTAGGTTCATCTTCAATCAAAAGAACACGCATGGGCAAACCCCTTTTTGAAACGCCTGGATCCCCCGAAACCGCTCAGACTTAACCAGCAGTGCTTCGAACGTTATTAACCATAATAGGAATGAACTTGAAAGGTTAATTTGGTGTTAATGCTAGGATTCCCGCGGGTTGTGATATTTTTGTTCACAAAAAATAACTATTTTCCGAGGGTTAAAGTATCGGGCTAATGTAAACTATATCGCATATTTTGTAACATTCCCGGGAGTTGGCTTCGGAATCGAAAGAAAAATCACATTTGCGACGGCGAAAACTTAACGGAAGTTAATAAAGTCATCGTCCGAGTTGTGCGACCCGATAGCCAATAAGCGCAGTGACCCTTTGTGGGCGAATGGTGCCCGGCGGTGTAACCAGATGCAACGCCACAGCCCGTGGTTGCCAGTCTTTCTATCGTATTACGATTGTTTGATTGGCGAGATATTCATCGACAATGACATCAGGCACTACCGCAATGCCAAGGCCGGATCGCACGCTGTGTAGCATTCCATCGCGCCGCTTATGCCCCCGCAGACTGCTGTCGGGCAGCGCAGCGATACGAAAACCGATGTCAAAACATTCCCCGATCAAATCCACTTTCGTATCGCGAGGGCGTGAACTATCTTAGGGTCAGGACCACTTAAATCCATCTTCGCGGTTTGAGGCCATTTTGACGCCGCGAAGGTGGATTTAAGTGGCCTTGACCCTAAGCACATCGAAAACACCCTGCTAAAGGCGTTCGTGACATGACCGACACAAAGACCAAGTTTGAAATTCGTCCCTTTGAAACGCTCGGTGCGGCGAACCTTGGCTGGCTTGACGCACATCACCATTTTTCATTCGGCAGTTATCACGACGCTGCACGGATGGACTGGGGTGCAATCCGCGTGTGGAATGATGACGTGATTGCGCCGCAGTCGGGCTTTCCTCCCCATCCGCATGCCGATATGGAAATCATCACTTATGTCCGCACCGGCGCGATCACGCACAAGGACAGTCTTGGCAATGAAGGTCGCACGGCGGCGGGCGATGTGCAGGTCATGAGCGCGGGCAGCGGTATCCGGCATGCCGAATATAATCTGGAGAATGAACCAACCACGCTTTTCCAGATATGGATCATACCCAACCGAACCGGCGGCGCGCCAAGCTGGGGCGCAAAGCCATTTCCCAAGGGTGAAAGGTCGGGCGCATGGCAAATCCTTGCCAGCGGCTTTGACGAAGATAATGACGCCCTGCCCATCCGCACCGACGCCCGCGTGCTCGGCGCGACCATCAAAGCGGGCGACAGCCTGGAATATGCTGTCGGCGCAAAGCGGCATGCCTATATGGTGGCGGCAACCGGCGCGATTGAAATCGACGGGCAGCGCGCGAATGCCCGCGACGGCGTGGCCATCGGCGAAGGTAAGGTCATGATCACGGCCATGGAAGACGCCGAAATCGTTCTGGTAGACTCGCGTTAATCCATGCGTGTGATATTGGCAAAATGTGGCGATGGCTGTTACAGCCGTCATTATGGCCTTTGACCTTCCCGAAGAATATCTTGAAGAAACCTTCTTGGCCTCCACCGGGCCGGGCGGGCAGAATGTCAACAAGGTCGCCACCGCCTGTCAATTGCGTGTCGATGTCTATGCGCTGGGTCTGCAACCTTATGCCTTCCGTCAGTTAAAAATCCTCGCGGGTAGCAAGATGACGATATCGGGTGAACTGATTGTCACAGCACGCAGTCACCGCACGCGGGAGGCCAACCGCCAGGATGCCCGTGCGCGTGTGATCGATCTGATCGACCGCGCACATATCCGCCAACCCCGCCGCGTCGCCACCAAACCAAGCAAAGCCGCCAAGGCACGGCGGGTTGATGCCAAAAAGGGCCGATCCACGATCAAGAAAAACCGTGGCAAGGTCAGTTTCGATTGAGAAGGCAAGAAAATGTACACGTTTGAAATTGATACCACAGTACCTAAATCCGAAGTGTACGCAGAAATGGTCCGCTCTGCCGATGCGTTGACCAGCGGTGAGCCTGATGCCGTCGCCAATATGGCGAATATCGCCGCCTTGCTTTGGGAATATCTGCCGGACGTAAACTGGACGGGTTTCTACCGCGTGGTCGATGGCGAACTTGTCCTTGGGCCCTTTCAGGGCAAGGCAGCCTGCATTCGGATACCCTTTGGCAAAGGTGTATGTGGGACCGCGGCGCAATCGGGCGAGACGCAGTTGGTGGAAGACGTCCACGACTTCCCCGGCCATATTGCCTGCGATGCCAATAGCGCGTCGGAACTGGTGGTGCCTGTGAGGCGTAATGGCACAGTTATCGCGGTGATTGACCTCGACAGCCCAACACTGAACCGCTTTGATGCCGAAGACGCAAAGGGTGTTGAGCTGCTTGCACGAATGATTGCGGACAGAATTTGACGGCACCTCTCAATGCCTTCGTCCTGATACTGTTTGGTTGAACGGCGCAGCCTCACGGCCGGTTCAATAGCACTTCAGTATCGGGATCGAAACATTCCCACCCATCAGGCCCAAGGCGCTCCAACGGCCTATAGCGGGTCTTATAATGCATCCGTTCCGCACCATTCACCCAATATCCCAAATAGACATAAGGAAGCCCTGCGGCCTTTGCGCGCAAAATATGGTCCATGATGATGAAGTTGCCAAGACCAGATCGGCCCGCAATCTCGGGATTGTAAAAGCTGTAGATCATCGACATGCCGTCGCTCTGCTGATCGGTCAGGCACGCGCCGACCAATTCGCCAATCCGGCCGAATCGGGGCGAAGTCCGGTATTCAATAACTTGGCTGCGCACGGGCGATTGTTCGACCATGTCCGCATAATCCATATCATCCATATTCGCCATGCCACCGTCGGGATGGCGGGAGGAAAGATAACGGCTTAGCAGGTCATATTGCTCGGTCGTTGACCAAGGGCGGCAGGCGCTAACCACCAGATCGGCGTTGCGCCGCAAAATTCGGCGCTGTGTGGCGTTAGGCCGGAATTCGTCCGTGCGCACGCGCACCGATACGCAGGCCTTACATTCCGGGCAACTTGGCCGGTAAGCGACATTCTGACTGCGGCGAAAACCAATACGACCAAGCGCTTCGTTCAGTTCATCGGCATGGTTGCCGTTGAGCTCGGTAAAGACTTTCCGTTCGGTTCTGCCCGGTAGATAAGGACAAGGGCCAGGGCTGGTTACAAAAAATCGCGGAAAACGGACTGGTGCGCTCATATTCTCTCCGCTGGGCAGCCTTGGCCTTTAATCTATTATTTACCTTTTATGCACACCTCAACCAATGCTGGAAAGCGTATTTACCATCTTTCTTGCGATGCGTGATTATTTGTTAAGCTCTACCCGCTCGACCTTGTAGCCAGCAACATTCAAACCATCAACAAGTCCTTGTAATTGATTGGCATCCCGCGCTTCGCATTCAATGTCGGTGATCAACCCCTTGGCTGGCAAGGTCGTAAAAATCCGCTGATGGTAAATTTCGATGATGTTGATGTTATGCTCGTTGAACAAACGCATCACCTTGTACAGCGCGCCGGGGCGGTCCTGAAGGGTCAAACGCAAACGCGCCAAGCGACCGGATCGCGCAAGGTCACGCAAAAGGACGTTTGCTAACAACCGCGTATCGATATTACCGCCGCATAAGACGACGCCAACATTCTTGCCTGCAAATTTCTCAGGATAGGCCATCACCGCAGCAAGGCCCGCCGCACCGGCACCTTCGGCAACGGTCTTTTCAATCTGCAGCAGTAGGCTGACCGCAGTTTCCAATTCCGCCTCATTCACAAGTACAATTTCGTCGACCAGTTCGCGGATGACTTCGCTGGTGAATGTGCCGGGTATTTTGACCGCTATGCCTTCCGCCAAAGTGTCACCTTCGCATGGCATCTGCAGATTGTTCAGCAAAGCATACATGGATGGGTAAAGCTCGGCTTGAACGCCGATGAGGCCGATATCGGGCTTCAACGCGCGCGCGGCCGTCCCCATGCCAGATAGCAAGCCGCCGCCGCCAATAGGTACTACCAACATATCAAGGGACGGGATGCTCTCGAGCATTTCAAGCGCAACAGTGCCCTGCCCTGCGGCAACATTGGGGTCATCAAAAGGATGCACAAAGGTCAACCCCTGCTCGGCCTCAAGCTGGCGTGCATGTTTGTAGGCGTCGTCAAAAGTCTCACCAAACAGCACAACTTTGCCGCCCACGCTCTCAGTCTGCATGACCTTAACCGTTGGCGTTGGCACTGGCATGACGATGGTCACTGGAATGCCAAGGCGGGTACCATGATAGCTCAGCCCCTGCGCATGGTTCCCCGCCGACGCCGCGATCACGCCCTTGCTGCGTTGTTCTTCCGAAAGCAGAAGGATTGCGTTCAGCGCGCCGCGCTCCTTATAGGCTGCCGTAAACTGCAAGTTTTCGAACTTCAGGTAAATATTTGCGCCCGTTAGCTTCGACAAAGTCTGGCTGTGCAGGGTCGGTGTTGCCACGATGGAATCGCGAATACGGTCATGGGCGGCGCGGACATGGTCCAGGGTCAATAAGTCAGACATATAAAAGGCCCTAACGCATCTGGTGTTAACTGAAAACAGACATTAAGACCAAATAATGACCAGAATAGCTTTTATCGGATTGGGCGTCATGGGCGGCCCGATGGCACGGCATCTCAAACAGGCGGGGCATGATTTGACGGTGTATAACCGTTCGCGTGCCAAGGCCGAAAAATGGGCCGAAGCTTATGGCGGCACGCTTGCCACCTCGCCAGCAGACGCGGCCAAAGACGCCGAGGTCGTCATTAGCTGTGTCGGCACGGATGACGACCTGTCGGGCGTGACGCTTGGCCGCGACGGGGCATTCTCGGCGATGACCAAGGGCAGCCTGTATATTGACCATACAACGGTTTCCGCACGGATTGCGCGGCAGCTCGGCGTGGAGGCGAAATCACGGGGGTTATTGATCGTCGACGCGCCAGTGACCGGCGGGCAGGCGGGCGCAGAGAACGGCACCTTGTCCATCATGTGTGGCGGGACCGAATCTTCTGTTGCGGCAGCTTCACTTATTATCGCGGCTTACTCCAAACGTATCGTACATGTAGGCGGTCCCGGCACGGGTCAGATCACGAAAATGTGCAATCAAATCGCCTTTGCTGGCGTTATACAATCCTTGTCGGAGGCGCTGCGTTTTGCGCAGTCCGCTGAACTGGACGTTGAAAAGGTATATGAAGCGATTTCCGGCGGCGCGGCGCAAAGCTGGCAAATGGATAATCGCTGGGCGACGATGGCAGAGGATAAGTTCGATTTCGGCTTTGCGGTCGATTGGATGCGCAAGGACCTTGGATTAGCATTCGAAGAAGCCCGCGCGGTCGGCGCGACTTTACCCATCACTGCAATAATTGATCAGTTTTACGCCGATGTGCAGCATATGGGCGGGGGTAGGCTAGATACCAGTGCGATTGTAAAAAGATTGCCTAAAGGATGAAAAAACCCGCATTATCCATGGCGTTCGGTCGTAAAGCTCCATCCTCGTTCCAAGCCCCGTTTGTGTCAAACAAGACATGGCTATTTCTGAAATTATGCGCGATCGCCCTGTTCGCGAGCACTGCCGCATCGCCCGCATGCGCCGATGGGCTTGTCGAAAACGTTAACGGCATCACGCTCGACGAGGATGGCAAGGTCATCCGCTTTAACGCCATGCTGGTGGGTAGCGACGGTAAGGTGACGGAGCTGCTCACCAAAAAGGATAAGCTTCCCAAGCAACTCGATTTCCGCTTGGACGGACGCGGCGCGACATTATTACCCGGTCTGATTGATGCGCATGGCCATGTCATGGGCCTTGGCTTCCAATTGCTGACTCTCGACCTTTCTGCGACCAACAGCCTTTCCGAGGCACAAGCCGCGATCAAGGCCTATGCCGCAAAATATCCCGAACGCCGCTGGATTATTGGTCGCGGTTGGAACCAGGAAAAATGGGGCCTTGGTCGTTTCCCGACGGCCCAAGACCTTGATGCCGCCGTCAGCGACCGTCCCGTCTGGCTTGAGCGGGTCGATGGCCATGCGGGCTGGGCAAACAGTCGCGCCATGGACATCGCTGGCGTAAATGCGACAACAAAATCTCCGCCAGGTGGGCGTATCGAACTTATCAGCGGAAAGCCAACCGGCATATTTGTTGACGCCGCAGCGGTTCTGGTTGGCAAATTTGTTCCCGCACCCAAGCCGCTAGAACGTGATATTGCCTTGGGAGAGGCGCAGAAGAAACTCCATAGCTTAGGCATCACCGCCATTGCCGACATGGGCACAACTATGGACGATTGGCAAAGCTATCGCCGCGCAGGCGATGCTGGCTGGTTGACGTTGCGGATCTTCGCATATGCTGGCGGCATCGACAATATGGTCGCCATTGCCGGTCCGCGGCCAAGCCCATGGCTGTATAATGACAAGCTCCGGCTTGGCGGGGTGAAGCTATATCTCGATGGTGCCTTGGGCAGCCGTGGGGCCTGGTTGAAAAGGCCTTATGCCGATGCCGCTGGGCAAACGGGCCTCCAATTTCTGGCGAGCGCGGAAATCCGAAACCTCATGGTCCGCGCATCCATGGATGGCTTTCAAACCGCCATTCACGCCATTGGCGACGCCGCCAATGCGGAAGTCATCAGCGCGATTGAGGAATTGTCCGAAACCTACAAGGGTGATCAACGCTGGCGGATTGAACATGTCCAAATCGTTGATCCCGCCGATCTGCAAAAGCTTGGAAAATATGGCATCATTTCCTCGATGCAGCCGGTGCACCAGACATCCGACCGGCTTATGGCTGAAGCACGGCTTGGGCCAGAACGGCTGAACGGTGCCTATGCGTGGCAGTCGATTGCACGCGCCGGGGGCAAACTCGCTTTTGGTTCCGACGTGCCGGTGGAATCGGCGGATCCCTTTGCTGGCCTTGCCGCCGCGATAACGCGCGAAGATGCCGAAGGCCAACCCTTTGGCGGCTGGCGGCCAGAAGAGCGCGTGTCACGCGAACAGGCGCTTGCCGGTTTTACGACAGGCGCGGCCTATGCTGCTTTTGCAGAGGGCAAATTCGGTTCGCTGACGCCAGGGCATTATGCCGACTTCATCTTGATTGATGTCGACCCTTTGCTTGCAAGCCTCCGAGAATTGCGTAATGCAACCGTCCAGGAAACGTGGGTGGGCGGACGGCCTGTCTATAAAAATGCTGCGGCAAATGCTGCAGACGAAAAAATGAATGGAGAGAAACGATAATGCGCGCATGGACACTGGCTAGCCGCCCGGTTGGGCTTCCGAACAACAGCAATTTTGCCATTGTTGAACATCCCGACGCGCCCCTTGGCGCGGATGAGTTTCGGGTAACCAATGGCTGGCTGTCGGTCGATCCCTATATGCGTGGACGCATGAACGATGCGAAAAGCTATGCTGACCCGTTCATGTTAGGCGAACCCATGACTGGCGGCGCAGTTGGCACTGTGACCGAAAGCAACAATGCCGATTTTCCCGTTGGCGCAAAGGTGCTGCACATGGCGGGCTGGCGTGACACTGTCGTCTTTGGCGGCGGCAAAACGCCTCCTGCCGGAATGCCGCCGGTGAAACTGCCTGACCTTGGCGTGCCAGACCAACATTGGTTAAGCATCATCGGCATGCCCGGCGGCACCGCATGGTTCGGCCTGCTTAAAGTTGCTGAAGCCAAGGCTGGCGAAGTGATCTTCGTGTCGGCTGCGGCCGGCGCCGTAGGCTCCACAGTGACCCAAATTGCCAAAGCCAAGGGCATGAAAGTCATTGGCTCGGCCGGTGGTGCCGACAAATGCGCGTGGGTAAAAGAACTGGGTGCGGACGCCGTGATTGACTATAAATCCGGCAAGGTGCTTCCGCAGTTAATGACTGCGCTAAAGGATATGGGCGAAACCGGTATTGACGTGTATTTCGACAATGTTGGCGGCGAACATTTTGACGCCGCGCTTGCCACATCAAAGGAATGGGCGCGCTTCGCCATTTGCGGCATGATTGATGTCTACAACGACTTCAAGGCGCAACCTATGCAGTATCTACCGATGATCATTGGCAAAAGGATCATGATTAAAGGCTTCCTCTACCCTGATTTCTACGCCCAAGTACCAGAGTTTAATGCGGACATGTCGGCCCTCATTCAATCGGGCGCTGTGAAAGGCCGCGAGACCGTGAAGGACGGTCTGGAAAAAACCCCTGAAGCTTTCATCGGACTGTTCAGCGGGGAGAACACCGGCAAAATGCTCGTTAAGCTCTAACGCAAAATGCTGCGCAGCATTTTGTGTATGGCGCGCGAGAACTGTAATCCAAAACGCACGGTTTCCGCGACGTCAAAGCCACTAATGTTGCAATTTTGACGCACAATAATAATTTAATGATTTTTGCGGTTAACGCCAATGACATTCGTGCGCCCTTTCGCTAAATTGTCACAAAATGTGTCAATTAGGAGAGAAAATATGTTGCGACGTGACAAATTCCTCAACCGTGCATTGAGACTATCCGCCGCCTGCCTCGCACTTGCCGTGCCCGGCATGGCATTCGCACAAGAAGCGCCTCAAGCCGAAGAAAATGCCGACGCAGAAATTGTTGTGACGGCGCAAGGCCGTAGCCAGCTGCTTTCCGACGTTCCTGTCGCGATTTCTGCTGTTAACGCCGAAACGCTGCAAAACAGTGGCGCGAATGACATTCGTCAGCTTAACCAAGTCGCGCCATCTTTGCTGGTGTCCTCAACCGGAACAGAAGCTAATGGCTCGGCCCGTATTCGCGGAATTGGCACCGTGGGCGATAACCCCGGCCTTGAAAGCTCGGTTCCCGTGTTCATCGATGGCGTTTACCGTTCGCGTTCGGGCATTGGCCTGAACGAACTTGGCGAGATTGACCGCGTCGAAGTGCAACGCGGCCCACAAGGCACGTTGGGTGGACGAAACTCTTCGGCTGGTCTGATCAGCATCTATTCGAAAAAGCCAAGCTTCACCTTCGGTGGCAGCGGCGAGCTGACCTACGGCAATTATGACTTCATGCGCGCCGCGACAAGCTTTACTGGCCCGATTTCGGAGCAATTGGCATTCCGTGTTGACGGCGTGTATGTAAAGCGGGACGGTTTCTATCGCGATGACCAAAATGGCCGCGACGTCAATAACCGCGACCGTTACTTCCTACGTGGGCAATTGTTGTTTGAACCCACTGACGCGCTGTCGATCCGTCTAATTGGTGACTACACCTTCCGCACAGAAGAATGCTGCGCGGCAACTTATGTTGATCGGACCGTCAATCAATTTATTGGCGACCTCAACAATCCAAGCACGACGGGCGTAGCTTCAACAGCATCATCCAACAACATCATCAACGTGTTGCGCGACTTGGGTCAGCCATTGGCAGCGTTCAACCAGGGCTTCGGACGCAATGTGTCGGTTAGTCCGAACCGCGTGTTCAGCGGCGAGACCAAGGATTACGGTTTCTCCGGCCAGATCGATTATGACTTTGGCGGCGCAACTTTGACCTCGATCACCGCGTACCGCCAGTATCGTTCGGGTCAGGCGTCTGACACCGATTATGGCGAAGTCGACATCCTCTATCGCGCACCAAGCGACGATGCCTATCGTCAGTTCCACACCTTCACGCAGGAACTGCGTCTGCAAGGTGAGGCATTTGACGGCAAGCTTGACTGGTTGGTCGGCGGCTTCTTTGCCAATGAAAAATTGACGGTGCGCGACAATCTGCGCTTCGGTAACCAATATGGGCGCTTTGCAACATGCCGCATCATTTCGGGTATTTTGGGTGGCGATTTGGCTCGGCTTTATTCACCTACCAGCCAATCATGCGTAATCCCTGGCGTCGGCACCGCAACCATCGGTGGCGATTCGGGTCTGTCCGGTCCAGATATTCTCGCGGCGTTTACGCGGCTTGATAACCTCAACAATATGGGCTCCACCAACGACCGTTATTTCCAGAACGGCACGAACTTCGCGGCGTTCACGCACAACATCCTGCACATTACCGATGCGCTCGATCTGACACTTGGCCTTCGCTACACCAGCGACAAGAAAACGTTCAACGCGAGCTTCGGCAATGACAATACAGCGTGTACAGCAATCCAAGGCCTTGTGACCGACGATTTGGACAACCCGCTCACAACCGCAACGGCACGTGCGCTTGCGGGCTCGTTGATTGGTCTGGGTTGCCAAGGCAACTCGACAGCGGAACTGAACGGCGTCTCGATTAACGACAAGCGCAGCGAAGATGAATTCACCGGCACCGCGATCCTCTCGTGGAAAGCAACTGACGATCTTCTGGTCTACGGCAGTTTTGCACGTGGCTATAAGGCTGGTGGTTTCAACCTCGACCGTTCTGCGCTGAAGTCACCAATTCGCACATTTGCAGCATCCGGCGGTGCGCAGGCTTTGGTCGGCAATCTCCAGTTCGATCCAGAACTGGTGGACAGCTACGAACTGGGTGCGAAATTCTCAAATGGTCCATTTGGCCTGAGCGTTTCGGCATTCCGTTCGGACTTCAGCAGCTTCCAGCTGAATACCTTCAATGGCACTGTCTTCCTCGTTCAAAATGTCAACGGTTGTGATAATCTTGTTGGCGGCTCAAACGCGGACACAGACCTTAGCAATACAACCGGCAGCTGCGCCAAGGCCGACATCACTTATGGTGTTCGCACGCAAGGCCTTGAGCTTGAAGCATCGCTCACGCCTGCACGCAACTTCCGCATGGCGGCGGGTCTGACCTATGCCAAGACGACCTATCGGGATGACCTGATTGGGACGAAGAACGGCGCGCCGTTGGATCTCGCACTGCGCAAATTGCCGGGCGACAATCTATCGAACGCACCTGAACTCGTTGCCACCTCCAGCGTCACATGGACGCCGGACATTGGCAGCAATGGCATGAGCGGCCTTGTCTACATCGACGGTCGTATGACCAGCGATTACAACACCGGGTCCGACCTGTTCGCACAGAAAGAGCAAGATGGTTTCGCGGTATTCAACGCGCGTATCGGTCTGCGCGGTCCTGACGAAGCCTGGGGCATTGAGCTTTGGGGCCAAAATATCTTCAATCAGGATTATGCGCAGGTCGCATTCAACTCGCCATTCCAGGCGGGCCAAAGTTCAGCACCATTTGTGGATCCACAATATCCCGGTGGCCGCCAGATCTTCTCGCAGTTCCTTGCCGAACCGCGGACCTATGGCATCACATTGCGCGGCAAGTTCTAGGAACTTCGCTCACTTAAATGGAAAAGGGCTCGCAGCGATGCGGGCCCTTTTTTTGAGGATTGAAGGCTAAGTGTCTGTTCTTGGAATCTATCCTCATCCTGAACTTGTTTCAGAATGACGATAGAAATATCATATTGAAAAAACGCGCCTAATCGCGCCGTATGCGGTGCAGCTTAACTACCGAAACCCACGCTCAGGAAACCCGGCATCGGCCCATTCCAGCCATCGTCGCCTGCATCTGCCCCATTCGACTGGTCTGGCTTAGCGACTTCAGCCTTAGGCGCTGACTTCTCACGCGCTGGTTTGGCGACAGCCTTCTCACGCACTGGCTCTGGCGCTTCGGCTGCTGCCTCAGGCGTGTCAGACCGCGTTTCCTTGGCCTTAGCCGAAGGTGTTCGGCGCCCCCGCTTTGCAGGCGCGCGTTCTTCGCCCTCGACGGGTGCTTCTATTTTGCCCAGACGCGCAATCTTATTGCCGATCAGCTTTTCAATGCTTTCAATCGCTTCTTCGTCGGCCTTTGTGACAAATGTAAATGCCTTGCCCTTCGCGCCCGCACGGCCCGTGCGGCCAATGCGGTGAATATAGTCATCGGGATGCCATGGCGCATCGAAGTTAAACACATGGCTAACACCCTTAACGTCAAGCCCGCGTGCTGCGACGTCGGATGCCACGAGCAAGTCAATGTCGCCATTCTTGAACGCTTCCAACTGCTTCTGACGCGACGCCTGGTCAATGTCACCGTGAATTTCGCCAGACCGAAGGCCGTGGCGTTGAAGGCTTGTGTTCAATTCGCGTACAGTCGTCTTGCGATTGCAGAAGATAATCGCGTTCGACACTTTTTCGGTCCGCAAAAGGTCGCGCAAAACCTCACGCTTTTTCATAGGCGACACGTTGACCAAAAACTGTTCGATATTGACGTTCGCCGTCGCCG
>Ga0208327_1000071_pt1 | contig 27899 bp, 25 predicted proteins | sample LakMenEpi26Jun08_FD_150733 | JGI IMG/M metagenome (GOLD analysis project Ga0208327, IMG submission 150733) | Freshwater microbial communities from Lake Mendota, WI - 26JUN2008 deep hole epilimnion (SPAdes) | ecosystem: Environmental > Aquatic > Freshwater > Lake > Epilimnion/Euphotic zone ...
CTGTCTCAGCATTAATTAACCCACCACCAAACTGAGCATTGCGTAAGTCGTTATTGGAGACTTGTTTTGGTTCTTCTGCTTCTGGCATGGGTTTAATCAGACTTTATTGAATTATTTGTGTTTTGAATGTTTCCGCCTATTTGATGACTTTGCACTGTGTCAGCATCCACAATTCCCCCAGCAAACTGAGAGTTTTGGAGGTAATAATTAGAAACTTTTTTAGGGTTATCGGCAATTAGCTTTGGTACTTCACCTAATTTTTCTTGTAGTTGATTAACTAAATAAAATAAGCGATTAATTTCTTTATCTTTATCTTCTACCCGAGACTGATATTGTCCTTCTAAAACTTTGTGAGCAAATTCATATCCTTGCATAAAGTCACCGTGTATTTTCTCCTTATTAGCATCAGGAGAAACGCTAATTCTGACTAAAAGAACTCCATCTCCCTTCTTTTCAATGCTTTGGACATCTAGTTGAGAGCCTTGGTTTTCAATTTCAATTTTTTTAAATGAGTAAGCAAAGGCATCCCAGTCAATGCCGTTACGGAAGATTAGGTCTACTGTTTCTAGGGATTTCTGAACAAGTTTAGCAAACTCACCTGGTGCAAAGTTATCAATAAGTGGAAAGCGTTCTTTTTTTCCGTTCCGAGATGTTTTTATATATACATATTTACAATCAATATTATCTAATCGAGTGCTTGAATTAATATTCCAGTCTTGTATATAAGCTCCAGTCAATTTTGCGTCAGTAAATTTACATGATAAAGCTTGAGTAGCTGTTAAGTTAGCTCCTATAAGACTAGCATTAGTAAAGTTAGATGCACCAAGATTAGCATCTACAAAGTTAGCTTCATCAAGCATAGCATCAATAAAATCAATCCCAGAAAGAAAAGCCCTGAAAAATTTTGCTCCACGCAAGTTTGCTTTTCTAAAAGTGGAAAATCTAATATTAGCAATACTGAAGTCTGCATTTTGAAGCTCAGACTCTGTAAGATTAGTTTCTTCAAGAGAAGCTCCAATTAACTTGGCATAGCTAAGATTAGCCTGTTCAAAATTAGCGTATCTAAGGTCAGCTTTTACCAAGTTTATTTCCTGGCAATTAGCTCTGCTGAAGTTAGTACCCCTAAAATCAGAACCAGCAAGTTCCATTCCTTGAAGATCCGCACCACTTAAATCAGGAAAACCAAGATCAATCTCTTGTAATAATGCTTCCGTAATATCTATCCCTCTTGGAATTTCTTCGTCCATCCACTCATTCCAAACGTTTACCCCTTGCTTTAGTATTGCCAGATGTTCTTCATTCGCCATCTTCACCTAACCCCTCTGCTTCATTTCTGCAAATGAACTACTCCGCATCCTGCCATCCCTCAATTGAAGCCAGCAGTATATTAATCAAAGGATTGTCGATTAGCTCCTTAAATGCCTCAGTTCCCCCAGCCTTTAATGCCCCAATTACTCGTGCTTTCAAAGTAGGATTATTCTCAATCTTATCCACAGCCCTAGCCACAACGCTCATTTTCTCCGATGTCGTTGTAGTAGGATAAGTCTGCTCCAATTGGTTGAGAAGCTGCTGAATCTCTGCTGCGGCTTCTGCGAGGTTCTGTTTCTGCTCAGGGGTGTAGTTGGTAATGTTACCGCCTATTTGGTGGGCGTTAACTGTTTCAGCATCTACAAGACCACCAGCGAATTGAGCGCCTTGTAAGTTGAAGTTAGATTGCTTTTTAGGACTTTGTGACATGGTATCTCCTTGGTTGTGATAATTTTGGGCATAAAAACTAGGGCGTTCTAACGCTGTCATTACCATATTCTCTAATCTACAAATTTGGCTATCTTTTTCTGCTAATAATAATTGTATTTCGCGCTCTGGCAGTCTTTTTAGCTGATTATAAGTGGTGAAATACTCTGCACTCAGTTCTGATTTGTTGGCAGAATCTGCTGTTTTAGCACGCAGCAAGAAATTATTTTCACCTCGGACTTCCATACCGACAATTCGCAAATCAGCTTCCGGGTGCTTCTCTGCTAATTGCTTGAACGAAATTGCGATCGCTCTGGGGTCAACTCCTTGATTGTGGTAAAGGTCGAGGGTGTCAAAAATTGGTTTAATAAAATCCCCGAAATCTCCATCTGCAAAAAATTCTTGATTTTTATCAGGTTTGCGTAGAGGGTTAGGGTTTTCGTTGGTGGGAAGTCTCATATAAACGTACTCGCATTTCACCCCGCTTAAATTTGTAGTATTGGTAATCCCCCAATCTTGAATATATGCCCCAGTAATAGTTGCATCGGTAAAATCTGTGCCGTCTAGTTGAGTTTGTACCAGTTTAGCTCTTGATAAATTAGCATTTTGTAAATTTGCTTCACTGAGGTCTGCACCAATAAAACTGGCATCTTGTAAATTTGCGTCTTGTAAATTGACTCCCCGCAAATTTTGACGGTCAAAGTTATGATTTTGTCCCGTTTCTGGGTTAACTAATACCTGACGCAGTTGTGTATTTTGAAGATAGGTTTTACCAGTGCGAACCATGTCAAATTTTTGAGTTTTGTGGAAACAGGTACGACTCAGATTAGCTCTTCTAAAATCCGTGTTTTTTAAAACCGCCCTCGTAAAATTAACATCTGTTAGAGTGGCATCACGAAAACTTGTACCACCAATTGTTGCTATAGCAATAGCAATATTCTGAACCAAAATATATTTTTTATCCCCTTGTATCGTTCGCCAAGCAATATAGATACTCAATAATATTAATATAGTTATGCCAATAAATCCTCCAATTAAGTTTCCTTTTATAATTCTAGCTAAAGTCAAAGTTAAAGGTATATCTAAGAAGAAGGAGAGGAATAAGACTGTTACTAACCTAAAGACTCTAGTTGCAGTTATGGCTATTGCTAAAACGAAGACTCCTGTAATTCCCAGGGCAAATAATCCTGCTACAGCTAAGATTCCAAATACAGCAAACGTTCCTGCTGGGAAAGCCAAAGCTCCAGCAAAAGTTCCAGCTATGGTAAAAGCTATGATTACGGCTAAAATCAAAGCTGAATTTAATCCCTCACGAATAATAATTATAAAAGCACCAGTTACTATTATTAAGATAATCCAGATTACAAATGGATGGGCTACAACTGACTGTTGAACCGTATAACCTATAAACATTCCAGTGAAGGCTGAAAAAAATCCTGAAATTTCAGATATCAAGAACCAAACTAAAACTAGAAAAATAACCCAACGTTTTTGTAGTCCCGCAGTGGCATGACTAAAATTTGCACCTGTGAGATTAGCACCACTAAAATTTGCGCCTCTGATATCAATATTGCTAAAGTTTGCACCTTTTAGGTTTTCACCTTTAAAACAACGACCTCTACAATTTTCCTCATGAAAATTCTGCCCCATGTAATATTTCCTTTATGAATATGATTTGGGAACGATGCCCTGCTGCGAGCGAAGCACTCCGTAGGAATCGCTATATTTGTAATTTTCTATTCTTCTGTTATTCTGATTCACTTTAAATTTATTTGTTCCCAGTAATTTTATTAATCTTTGGATTTTAGATACAATAAATGTTGTTTACGCATTGTCTTTTCTGAGAAATGCTATGGAAAAATAAGGTATGGCTGAATTCAGTATTATAAATTCGTAGTTTTAAAACAGATTCAGAAATTCCCTAACAACATCCATAGGACGATTGAAACATTTACTAGCATCATCATGTAATAAAACTCTTCTTTATTAGCGAATTGCTTACAGCAGCGCCCCGCTATCGCTAATCTCATGAAAATAGCAATTCAATTATACAATGATATATTTGTGTTGATGTCAGCGTCTATAATGAGACAAACTAGGCAATCTTTAAATGTTGGGAAGACATAGAATACATGACTACTTTACAAAACTTTACGTCGTGCTAAATTTTGCGTGGATCTTGTCTTTACCTCAATTCCACTGCAAAGGATCTAAATCATAGTAACATTGTAGCTGCTGATAAACTGCCGGATGATGAGATAATAATTGGTGTGGTTTTTCAAAGAAAGTCTCAGTTGCTACAGCAAAAAATTCTGCGGGATTCGTTGCACCATAACTATTTATGACATTATTTACACCTTGGAGAACATCATTACAAAGTTGTTGATATGCTTCACTCATCACTTTAGCCCAAATCGGATAGTCAGAGTTGCGTTGTAAAATCGGTACACCTTCAGCTTGACCATCCTCTTGATCTAATTGATGGGCAAATTCATGTAGAATAACATTATGTCCATCTTGCCAATTAAAAGTGTCCTGTTTTACCTGTTCCCAAGACAATATTAACTGGTCTTTTGTCCATGATTCCCCTAGTCTAGCAACACGCCTTTCCTCAACAACATAATTGCTAATAGCAGCCGTTTCTTTAACAATATAGGCACTGGGATAAACCAGAATTGAACGCAGTTTTGGGAAGTATTCTCCTCGTTCATTGAGTAAAAGTAAACAGGCACAAGCGGCAATAATCAGTTTCATTTCTTCTGTTACCTGTAATCCTTTACAGCCAATAAATTGCTTTTCGGTTAAAAACACTTGAATATGTCCTTGAAATCGCCTTCTTTCATCTGATGACAGATAGAGATATATAGGAAGATTATTCTCAATAATGGCATTCCAAAGGGGAGGAAAAGGGCGACGTTTGAGACGGTTTCTTCTCTTTTTAATGAGGAAGGGATTGGCTAAAATCCCAATGATAATAATCCCAATAATGACAAAGACAATAATTGTTTCAATCATTGATTTTTGATAACAATTTGCTGTAACTGTAACTGAATAAAAATGATAATCGGGGGATAAAGTCGTGCATAAATTATACGTCCAACAAGCATTTTAGATTTTACACTTCTCCGATTACTATTATACTTTCACCTGTGATGTTTACTTGTACTGCAATTCCTTTAGGTTCTAAGACTTTGTTCATTAGGGTAGCGATTCCTGCGGAGCGCTAGTTTCCTCCGGGACGCAATGCGTTCGCTATCGCTTTCTACTGACTGTAGCTCTACCCTGTGTCAATAATTTGGTATATTCGGTAAATTGATTGTCTTCTTAACTATAAGGAAAGTTATATTTTATGCGTAAACTACTAATTGATACAGATACTGCTTCTGATGATGCAGTGGCAATTATGATGTCCCATTCATGGACAGATGTGGAAGTTGTTGGTATCACAATTGTTAATGGAAATGTGCCTGTGGAACAAGGGTTGAAAAATGCACTTTACACTTTAGAAACTTGTAAAGCTAATACACCTGTGTATGTTGGATGCAAAAAACCAATTCTCAGAGAAAGTAATTATGTTGAATGGTTTCATGGTAAAGATGGTATGGGAAATATGTATTATCCTGATTCACATCTCAAGCCTCAACTGTCAGATGCAACTGATGCAATCATAGATTTACTAAAAACTTATCCTGGTGAAATTACCCTCGTCACTTTAGGTCCTCTGACTAATATTGCGATCGCATTAAGTCGCGCTCCTGAAATTGCTTCTCTCGTTCATCGCTGTGTAGTCATGGGTGGTTCTGCCAATACAGTCGGTAATGTTACACCTGCTGCTGAATACAATATTTGGGTAGATCCAGAAGCAGCAAAGGTAGTTTTTCATAGCGGAATGCCGATGGAAATGGTCGGTTGGGAACTTAGCCGGTATGCTGCTGCGTTAACCTCAACTGAAATTGATATGATTGCGGCTTTCGGAACAGAGAAATCACTTTTAGCAGTGAATAGCAATCGAGTTGCTATTGAAGCTTCTGTAAAACTACAAGGAGCTATGGGATTAACACTAGCAGATCCAGTAGCAATGGCAGTTGCTCTTGATCCAGCCATTGTTACCCGTCAAGGAAAATATTTTGTAGATGTAGAAACAACAAGTGATTTAACTCGTGGGATGACAGTGGTTGATCAATTAGGTGTTCTTGACAAAAAACCGAATATAACTGTGGTTTGGGAAATTGATATACCAAGATGGAAAGAGATTTTATATAGTTGTTTAAAAGCATAATAAAGCGGCTTGTATCCCTTACGAGACTGAAGGAAAGAGAAGTGATGGCTACTGCGAGTGAAGCGATTCCTGTGGGCTACGTCAAAGTTAAAGCATTGTATCTAAAGACGTAATTCAATTTATTACCCTAGACTCAAACATTGATCAGAACCAATATAGCAATATTGAATATCTCTGTACAATTTTTGGGCAAGTTAGTAAATCTTAAAATCGGTTTCTGCAATATTGGTTTACAATTTGGGACAAGTTGTAAGTATCCTGCGTGTACCTCAATATGTTCTAAATATTCACTCCCACCAATTGAAAAGCCTGTTTAATACCTGCATTCATTGGTGATTTTTGTTCTTTTCCATATAATTCTGTAGCTTTACTATAAGCAGATAACATTTCTCGGCAGTTTTCTACTTGTCCATCTTGACTTTTAATATTCAGCAATACCCAACCTAAATTATGATAGGCTTCAGCATAAATATGATTATATTTAATCGCTTTTTCAAGATATAACTTTGCCTTCTGCCATTCTCCTATTTGAGCATATAAAGTACCGAGACGAAATAAAATAAAGGCTTGAGGCGTAAATTTTTGTAGATAATTGTCATAGATTTGAATAGCACTTTGATAATTTTGTAAATTTTCCTGAGTAATAGCGTAATTAATTAATACCCAATCTATAATTGATGCTTGATGACTGGCTTTTTCAAAACTGCTGATAGCATCTTGCCATAAATATTTAGTGGCTTGTTTCCAACCTTTTAAACCCCAAGCTATAGCACTATCAGGCACTTGATTAATGAATTCTTCAATTCTTCTATCTACATCATTAGCTTGTTTAGTGACAACGGCTTTTTCTAAAGCTATAATTAAATAAGGATATAGGCTAGATTGTAACTCTTTTTTATTACTATTTTGCTGATTCTGTAATTTAAATATTGCTTGTGTAGCTGCACGAATAGTTAATTTCCATTCTTGTTGCTGTACATATATCCAAGCTTGCAAACCCAAAGTAAAGGTACAATCAGGATGTAATTGTAATGCTTTATTTACTGTATTTTCTGCATCTTTCCATTTACCAAATTTACCTAATGCCCAAGCAAAATTAGCTTGTATCCAAGCCTCATGAGGAGCTAGTTGAACGGCTTTCTGTAAATTCTTAACTGCTTCTTCCCAATTTTTTTGACGGCAATTAATCAATCCTAAAACTCCATAACCTCTGCCGTCATTAGGTTGTAATCGAATGGCTATTTCTGCGGCTGTTTCTGCTTGTTGATCATCAAGATATATTTGTAATAATGCTAGTTCTACGGCTGCTTCTCCATGATCTGGTGCAAGTTGTAAATATTTTTGATATGCTTGAACGGCATCAGCTAGTTGACCTTGTTTGACTAATTCCTTGGCTCGTTGATGTTGAGGAGAAATAAATTTACCTTGAAGTGCATTAATTAATTCATCAGCAGTTTGAAATCTATCCTCTACTCTAAATTGCATTCCTGTGAGAATAACTTTTTCTATCAATGAACTTAAATTAGGGCGTAATTGTCGGGGTGATATTAATTTATCCACAGAACTACCTTGTAAAAAAGCACTGGCTCTATCTGTGGCTTCTATTGGTAATTTTCCCGTTAATAATTCATACATTGATGCACATAAAGCATAAAGGTCTGTACTGGGAAAACGCTTACTTTTTTGAATATATTGTTCATAAGGTGCATATCCAGGGGTTAATATTCGGGTCATATCCCCAGTTTGACCGGCAATAAATTCTCTAGCTGCGCCAAAATCAATTAATACAGCTTTATTGGGAGGAACAATAATAATATTTTCTGGTTTGATGTCTCGATGCAGTAAATTATGACTATGAATAACTTTTAAAGCATCAGCAATTTGCACAAAATAATTTTTAACTCGATTTTCTTCTAGTGGTCCTGTTTCTAGCAATATTTTATCTAATGATTTACCAACAAGTAATTCCATTACCATGTATGCGGTATCATTTTCTGTAAACCATTCATAAATTTTAGCGATATGAGGATGAACACATTTTTGTAAATAGTTAGCCTCTAATTGAAATTGTTGCAGTTGTTGTTGACGCTGCATAGGGGTAATGGACATTGGCCACAGAACTGTATTACCTTGTCTAGCTGCATTTTCTGGCCATAGTTCTTTAATCGCAACTTTGGCTGATAACGATGGCGTGGCGTTAGCCATATTTTGGATGCAAGTTGCTTCATAAGTAATCCCAAAGCCACCTTGTCCTAATATGTTCTCTATTCTATATCTGCCATTTTGTAATAATGTTCCTGGGGATAAATGCAGATTTGATGTGGTGGAAGAAGAGGTTAAAGGTGTACCGCAAGCGATACAGCTAGTTTCATTATCGTAGTTATCTGTGAGACAGGTTGGACATTGAATAGACATAATTGGTAATTGGTAATTAATGAGAATAAGATCCCCAACTTTTTTAAGAAGTCGAGGATCTAGAAATTGACTGAAAATTGTAATGCTAAAAGGGTAGCGTTATCAGATGCACCACGTTCTAAAACTTTATTGATAGTCAAATTAACTGATGTTTGTAAGTTTTTATCAGGGGTGAAAATTTCCGCTATTTCGTTTTTAGGCACTAAGTCCCAAACCCCATCAGAACATAGTAAAAGAATATCTTGATGCTCTAGTTGCATAGATAATTCTGGAGTAGTTTGTTTTAAATCTTGGACGTAACCATCACTTAATCTGCGTTTTGTACCGATGGATTTTGTCAGAACATTTCTATCTGGATGTTCTAAACTTTCGGCTTCTGTAATTTGTCCACTGGCTACTAACATGGCGACTAGAGAATGATCTTGACTGAGTTGTTTTATTTCTCCTTGTCGTAGTAAGTAAATGCGACTATCACCAACATGACTAATTATTAATTGTTGGGATATAGCTAAAATGATGCTGAGGGTTGTTCCCCCATCTTTAACTTGATTTGATACTGTTTCGTTTGTTTGAATGAATAGGTTTGTTAACCATTCTTGGTATTGTTCTATGGTTTGATATTGGAAAAAAATGGGTGTTTCTAAAACTGTTTTTATTGCCAATTGACTGGCTAATTCGCCTTGAGACATTCCCCCCATACCATCAGCGATCGCAGCTAAGACGATGGTTTCTGTATCACTGGTTTTATGTTGTTTAATGCCATAGTTATCTTCATTTTGTAACCGATTTATTGATAGTCCAACGGTAGAACTACTGGCTATTTGCCAGTTAATTTTGGGTGTGCTAATGTTTTGGCGGGTGCGAACTAATATTTTTAATAGTTGTTCTAGAGGAAATCTTTCTTCTGGTAGGGAAGATAAACAAATTTTGAGAATTTGATAAAGAATAGGAATGGGATTAATTTGTATTTCTATGGTTTGGTCTGTTGATAAGGTTTGTTTGTGAATTATATGATATAATAATGCTGCTACTGTATAACTACTCATTGTTTCATGAATGGGATTTTTACAGTATGCTAATTCGGGAGCGCAATAATTTCCTATTAACCCAGAATTGAGAGTTTCACCCAAAGGATAGGCACTGGTAAGGTCGAAAAATTGTATAGGTGTTCCTATTTGAATAAATTGAGGAAGGATATTGATAAAACACCATTCTCTTTGATGAAGATAGCGGCATAATTGACATATTTGGCTGGTTAAAAATATTGATTCTTCTAAAGAATGTTCGGTTTCTAGCCAAGTTTCTAAGGTTTGATTTTCGTGGGGAAGGTAGGTAAGAAGGAGAAGTTTTTGATTTGATATATTGGTGCTAATTTCTGTTTCTGGATAATATTCATCTTCTAAATATTCTTTTTGTAAACATTCGTCTTCTAAACATTCTTTTTGTAAATATTCATCTTCTAAACATTCTTTTTGTAAATATTCTAAGGCTGTATCTATTTCTGTAATAGAAGAAAAGATAGTTTCAATTTCTGGTGTATTTTGGGGTTTAATATCAATAGTTATATTGTCTTCTCTATGTGCAAGTAGTTCGGTAATGAGTTTGTAATCACCTAGTCTTTTTCTCAGTTCTAGTTCTCGGTTGAGTGCGCTGTTAGTTGCACCTATTCTCAGTAAACCTGGTTTTTCAGATATGATATTGACTTGAAAATAATAAATGTCAGGTGTGAGTTGTCCTAAATAGGAGATGATTTCTATTTGCAGGTTATCTATTTGAAAACAGATGTTTTCTTTAATTGTTAATGGGTTTTGATTTGTCATTTCATTCATGGAATTTGCAATAAATATAGCAGTGGTTGGCGGGCAAGATGCCCACCCCACAAGAGAATTTTTTTGATTTTTTAGATAGTTTGAAAGAGAAATCTAACTTTACCAAATGCTATTTCATCACCTGAGTTTAAGGGGGTGGGTATGGTAATTCTGGCACTAAAGCGAGTTTGTCCTGGTGGTTTGATAAATACTCCGTTGGTAGAACCTAAGTCTTTAACTTTCCATGTTCCTAGTTCTTGATAAATTTCGGCATGATTACGAGAAACTGTTTCTCCGCCAAAAAATGTTTCTAAATCAATTTCTACTGGTCCTGTGTCTGGATCAAATATGCCAACAATGGCGTTATTATCTAGGATAAATTCTGGTATGGGGGCGTTTGTTTGTTTAGATGTTAGTTTGGCTTTTGTAAATGTGTTGATAATTGTGGGAGATTCAGAAATAATTGGAGGATTGTTGGGTTGTGGTGTAGTTGGTTGAATGACTGTAGGTGCTAAGGTGGGTTCTATTTTTGGTGGTGGTGTGACTATGGCTTGTAGTTCTGAACCGCAAGCGTTACAAAATTCTGAGTCTTCTGGATTTTGATCATAGCCGCAAACTGTACAAGTAATCATGGTGTTTTCTCCTCATTTTTAATGATTAATTTTTTTGCACAAAGACACAAAGGGGCAAAGGCGCAAAGTTTTATAGTTGGAGTTATACGGTTGGAGTTTTGCAATTTAAGATTCTATATTGTGTCAATTATTGATGTTTGAATCTTTCTCACTGTTGACTTCTGCTGTATTTATGTTCCTGTGAGTTTTCGCATTTCTTCTTCTGAAAGCATTTCGTTAATATCGTTGCCCATTTTTACTGTTTTACCTTTTGCACCCATTTTAACGGTTTTCCGAGTTCCATCGGAGATTTTTTTGGTTTTGCGAAGTTCTTCTTGGGCGTTGTTTAAGGATTCTGTCATGTCCTTATTGCCGATTTTCATGGTCATTCGTCGGGCTGTTTCTAATATTTGTTCAGCTTTTTGTGGGTCTTGTTCAGCTATTTTTGTGGCTTGGTTGACGAGGTTGGCTATGTTGCATTGTTGTACATAATCCATAACTTCTTGATTAACTTGGGCGGCATTTTGTTGTCCAGAAACGAATTGGATAATTAGGTTTTGTGGTGGAAGTTCACCGCGTATTTTTTGTCCGGGTATGTCGTAAGTGAGTCCAAGTTGGGCGATACGCACACGACCAGCGGGGCGATTATTAATAGTAAATTCGAGGATAAATATGGTTTCGTCATTAGCGATCGCATTTCCTAAAGGATGAGGATCTTGATTAATGGGAAACTCGGCTTGGGTAGGGTAAGCGCGAACTATGCGAGTTAGTTCTACTCCTTTGACTGTTTTTACTGTTAAGGCTAGATTGGTGATAACTTCTTGTTGGGCTTGGCTATATTCGGCAATGATTTTATTGGGTAAATCAAGGATAGAAATTTGTGTACCTATGGCTGTTCCTGGGACAATATAAAGTAATGTTCCCCCTGTAGAATCGCTAAGATGGGTAAGTAAATCTTCGTTGAATTCTCCTACTCCTAATGCGGTAATGGGGATATTATTGGTGGCGAAATTACTAGAAATTGACCGACATTGATCTTCATCAAATGTTTGTCCATCAGTAAATAATAGGGTGCGTCTGACTGTCATTTGTTGTTCACTTAAGATATCAAATGCCCGACGTAATCCTAAACCCATGCGTGTACCACCGGAAAAGTCACGAAGTTGGGCGATCGCATTTTCTAGTTGATTAATTTCTGTAGCACTGGTTAAACCGATAGTTTGGGAAGCGTTATCATCAAATTGGACTATAGCAATGCGATCGCTGGTGGTCAATTTTCCCGAACGTACTAATGCTAATAAGGATTCAATGACTATATCTATTTTTGATTTTCCCCCTGTAACCTGTTGATATGCTTTGCCATCTTGTTGATAAGTAATACCAGTTGGTTTCACATCTCCTGATACTACCTCATACATTGAACCACTGGTATCAATGACAAAGGTAAAGGTTGTGGGGGGACGACTTGTAGCGACATCTTTAGTAGGACGTAATTTCAACATCACAAATAATTTTTGTGCTGCTGTATCCGCTGGCATAAATTCCCGATGGGGAGTAATACTAATGTTAAGATTATTCTGCATTTTTCTTTCCTAATTGAATAATTAAATAAAATTTAAAGGAGGAAGCATACCAAATTGAGGTTCTATATTTGATATATCTGGCTCAATTATTTTCGGTATTTCTTGATTTCCTGTTTCATGGAGTTTATCAATATTCTCTTCTATTAATAACCGCAAATTGAGGGTTAAAGAACTAAATCTATAGCCTTCTCTAATATCCTCTACCCAAGTTTGAATAATGTTGTTGAGTTGATGATCTTTAATTGCTGAGAGGCTGAGTTTTTGTAAGGTTGTGCGGATATCTTCTTTGATAGCGGGGGTAAAAATCTGTTCTGGCATATCTTCTTGAATTGGGTTTAAATCTAAGGTGTAAGTATATTGTTGTGGTGAATCTTTAAGTTTGAGATTAAATGTATATTTAACCATTTATTTAACCATTTGCGGTAAGGGTTTTATCTTTAACTTCTATAGTGATTTGTCCTAATTTCCGGGTATCACCGACTTTTAAATCTTGACTGGTTTTTTTCATGTTTTTTATAGCTGCATACTCTTGATCAAATTGCATAATAATGTTTTCTCCTTCTTTAAAAATTTTAGCAGTAATAGGTGTAAATCCATCGGAGGCATTTAAGGGAATTTCTACATTTAAGGAACTACCAATTAAAATTGGCTTTGTCCCTAATAAATATGTAGTTTGTTCCGTTGGAGTCCAATTTACTAATAAATATGGTTGTGATTCTAATTGCTTTTGTTCTATCCAGGCTATCATTAAACCAATAAAAAATCCCAACATAGATGCACCGGATAAACGCCCCAAAACATCACCAAAAATATTGGCTGTAATTAAGAAACCACTAGCACCAATTCCTCCCCCAATTGTTCCACCTAATAAAGCATTTTTTAGTTTTAAATTGGGAACAAAAAACTTAGTTCCTCCTCCTACTAATGCACCTAAAATTACCCAGCCGGCAATTCTGCCAATAATTTCTAAAACAGCTATACTAGAGAGAGGTAAAAATAAGATTTGTCCGGTTGCACCTGCTATCATTCCCGCAGCTAGACTACCAAAGGTGCTAATAATTCCTTTATTTGCTGTTAATAAGGGAAGGCGCATATAGCGGTTTTGTCCCATAATTAAAGCTAGGGATATTCCCATTGCTAAAAATGCTGTCCAACCACCAATGCGTAATACTGAATAGGTGATACTGTAGTTTTCGCTGGAATTAGATTCAACTAATTGTTTATAAATTGCGGCTTCTGCATTGCGAAATGCTTGATCAAATTGACCGGAATTAGCATAAAATACTAATGAGCGATCGCCTGTAATTTGAGTTAAATAATTTATATCAGCATCCCCGGTAGCAACTGAAATTAGTTTTACTCCGGTGTTTCTGGTAGCTAGGGCTGAATTGTAAGCCAAATTAGGGTCATTTGGTACACCGTCAGTAAATAAGATGATATTGCGATTTAATGCAGTTGTTTGTAATTCTCCAATGGCTGCGTTGATACCTTCAGCCATTGGTGTACCTCCATTTTCTGATAAAGTATCAATGGCATTTTTTAAGGTGTTAGCGTCGCTTGTGAGTGGGGTAGCGGTTTTAATTTCTAGTCCAAAACTGACTACTGCTAGTTGATCTTTTTGTAAGTCACGACGTTCTATAAATTTGCTGGCTGCTGTTTTGACTTCTGTTAATTTTCCATCACTCATACTTGAGGATGTGTCAATTAATAAAACTATGGCTTGGGGAGTGACGGAGGAAGTTTTAGCTAATTTAGTTAAGGCTAAAAATGGTTCTCCTAATAGGATTGCGGCTGTGAGACATCCACTAGCACCGTATAATCCAAATAGTAGGGGTTTGTTGTTTTTTAAGCGGTTAAATAGGTTAAGCATACTGTTATTAAATATTGGTTTTTAATAAAAATTATTACTCAGCATCAGATATTTTTTCATTATTATATATTTTCCATGTACCATTTTCTTTTGTAAAAAAATAAATATAATCAATTTTATATTCACCAGAATTTGTTTTATCAATTCCTTTTTCACCTTGTAAATATAATTCCTCTACCACTCTAACTTTAATATATGGTCTGCTTCCAGAACTAGAAAAACCCATAATATTTGTAATTGCTGATTTATTATATGTATAGTAACGATTGTATTTTTGTAACCAATCTATTGAACCACCTTCACCTCCCGCTCTTTGATAAAGTTTTCCTGTGGCTAGTTCATTTAATAAATCTCTATCAAAAGGTGGCGCAAATATGCGGGGTTTAGCTGCATACCATTTCTGGACTAATTCTAATGCTTGTTCTTGAGAAATATCATTTTCTGGTTGGAGATTATCATTTTCTAAACTAGATTGAGAATTATTATTTTCAGGAGTATTTTCAGGAGTATTTTCAGGAGTATTTTCAGGATTGTTAGTAGGTGATGCAGTAGGGGTACTAGAAGCAGTTTCTAAAAGTCCTAAACTCATTTTTAAATCAAACGTTTTTGCCCCTTGAGGTGCAGCAACTTGAATAATATATTTACCATTTTTAGATAAGTCTCCACCTTTAAGAATTTCATTATCTGGAGTAAATACCCAAATGCAAATATCCGCATCAGTGCTATAACTTAATTTCTGTCCTGTTGTTGCTGTAAAAGTATAGCCTATATTTTTATTAGCACTAACTTGACCAGACTTAGTAATTGTACTTTCATTTAATGCAACAGTTTCTACATCTTTTCCACTCAGCGAAACTGTAGGTTTTTCCGCACAACCAGAGGAACTGATAGCATTAGAGGAAACATTAGCTAGAGGATTTTCTATTGCTTGACAACCGATAATTGATAGACAGGTAAAGTAGACAATTATTTTTTTAAACATATTAAATCATCTCAGATTTGCTAAACAAGAATTAATTTTCATCATTATGGTTCTTTTGTTATGGTTCTGATTTATCATTAATTAACCATCTATTATCATTTTGATTCCATATTAAATAAATACGACTGCGAGAATCTTGAGCAATTTTACCAGTGTTCATATAATACCATAATTCAACATCTAAAGTAACATTATTACCATTGTCATTGACAATTTTAACATCACCAATCTTTATTTCTTTAACACTATCCCACCATTGTTGATATTCTGCATAAGTACCAGAATATTTATTTTTAAACTGATTTGATAGTTGATTCCGTGTTTGACTATATTCACGGTTGTTTAGAGATAAATAATGATTTCTAATAAAATCAGCCGCATCTTTTCTGGGTGAATTTTCTATATTTGTCTGACTGGTTTCTAAAGGTGTTGGTTCTGCTGATGATAACGATTTGTCTGCATCGTTTTGTAATTGCAATGCTAAATCAAAGGTAGTAGAACCGCGCATAGCAGCAACTTGAACCGTATACTTACCATCAAGAGGTAAAATAGGACTATTAATTAATTGATTATCTGGGGTATAAATCCAAATACAAATATCTTGATTAGTTTTATAAATCAGTTTTTCACCTGATTTAGCTGTAAACGTATAACCATGATATTTACTGGCATTAACTTGACCAGATTTAGTGATTGTTCCTTCATTTAATACAACTTCTTCTACATCTTTCTTGCTGAGAGAACCTGTAGGTTTATCAGCACAACCAGAGGAACTGACAGAATTAGAGGAAATAGACGCATTTTGACAACTGAGAATTGATAGACAGGTGGAATACACAACTACCTTTTTAAGAGTTTCATATAGTTTAATTCTTGTTAAGCAAATGTTATTTTTCATAATTAGGGTTTAATTTTTTTATCAATTAACCATGTATTAGAGTTCTTACTCCATATTAAATAAATACGATTGCTAGTATCTGGAAAAATTTTACCGTTATTCATAGAGTATGATAACTCAGCATCTACAGTGGCAGTGTTAGTATTCTGATTCACAACTTTAATTTTACCAATCTTTATTTTTTTAACACTATTCCACCATTTTTTATATTTAGAATAAGTACCGTAACTTTTATACTTATTTGATAATTCGTTCCGTGTTTGACTATAGTTACGATTGTTTAGAGATAGGTAATGATTTCTAATAAAATCTCCGGGATCTTGTTTTGTTGAATTTTTTCTATTAATCTGACTTGTTTTTACAGGTGTTGCTGTTATGGTTTTTGTGGGTGTGGAGGTAGGGGAAGTTGTTTCTAAAGGTGTGGAGGTAGAAGAAGATGATAAATTAACAGCCTGTGTATTATTGTCCTCTAATTCCAATGCTAAATCAAAAGTAGTAAAACCCTTGATAGCAGCAAGTTGAACTGTATATTTACCATCAAGAGGTAAAATAGGATTAGTAATTAATTGATTGTCTGGTGTATAAATCCAAATACAAATATCTTGATTAGTTTTATAAATCAGTTTGTCACCTGATTTAGCTGTAAAAGTATAACCAAGTGATTTATTATTAGTCACCATACCTGTTTCGGTAATAGCTTGAGAACTGAGGGAAATAGGTTTAACATTGTTGGTTTCTAAAACTGCTGTTGGTTGAGTAGGACATTGGGAAGTAATTACTTGATTTGCTGGCTGATTTTGAGAACAAGCAGTGAGAAAATAAAGACTCAAAGAAAATAAAAATATTCGCCGATGTTTTTCAAATATCCTCATAGAATTAGTCCCTTTGTGCTTCTGCTTTTAAATGTTTTCCCCAGTAGTGAAAAGGGACTATTCCAAAAATTATGACTATAAATAACACTGATATTACCATGATTAGACGTACTCCCAAAGGCAGCGATCGCCCAAATACAGGCATAATATATTCTACTACTTTCGACTCCTTGGCTTCACCATCTTGAGAACTCACTTTCACCTGAACTTTGTGCTTAGAACCCCTTTCTGCATTAGGTTGAGTAAAGGTAATTTCATACTCTCCTAACAACGCATTCAGAAATAATTGCAAGTTCTCGGCTATCCTTTCCGCATTACCAGAAAACTCCGCAATTCCCCCCGTTAATTTGGCAATTTCCGCTAGTCTTTTTTGGTCTACAAATTCTGCTTCGGGTACTTTACGTTTATTCAAATCAGCACGAGTAGCAGGTCTGCCTAACTTGTATTTTACACCTAATTCCTGTGGTGTCAATCCATAACCTAAAGTATGTACTGTAATATTTTCATGTTTCTTGAGTAACTTAGTTAAATTAGTAAAATCACCCGCTTCATTAAGTGCGTTGTGATAACCATCAGACAGGAGAATTATTGATAGTCTGAGTTGTGGTTGGGAAGAATTTTCTGGTAAGTGAAATCGGGAGTCCTTAGTATTCGCTAAAAACCTGACTGCTGTGGTTAAAGGTTCATATAAATCTGTAGACGCACAGGGAGTCAAACTTGATAAATAATCCAGATTATTTTGCAGTTTAAAATCATTGGCCGCTAGAAATTTATCCAGAGTTTCTTTATTTACAATAGATTCAGGACACTTACTACCAGCTTTTCCAAAAGGAACTATAGAAATTTGGGTATTTCCACCGCGTTCACCAGAAATTTTAGTAAATTGACGAATCGCATTAATAGCACCTGCTATTTTTTTAGTTCCTCCACTATCTACTTGATTCATACTGCCACTAAAATCTAGTAAAACTATAATCCAAGCTGGAGGAGGTACACTTTCTTCTGGACTTTTCCAATCTTTAGGTTTAAATTTGGTTTCCTTGTTATCAACGGTCAATTTAAAATTAGTATCTTCTAAACCCATTAAGGGTCTATCTTCTTGATTGTTGACTTTAATTCTAATTGTTACTCTGTCATCTTTAACTGTAGGACTACCAACGATTTCAGAAGTTTTAACATTAGCTAAACCAGGTAATATCCAGCATATTAATAACAAGCAAGATAAACTAAGCTTGTGGGTCCAGGAAGCGGTTATAGTAGACAAAGCGATAATATTTTTCTTCATTGATGCCATCTTTCTTAATTTGGTAAAATGTCAATACGTAATTATGTTTTAAAGGTATACCACGACCAGATTTAACCTTGTTTCCATTCACTTCTATTGCCTTGATAAACCGAACATTAGGTATGAGAATTGCTGTCCGTTTTTCTAATTTAATATCAGCAAGATGGAAAGGTAAGCCAGGAATAGAAATGTGTGTATCTTTGATAGTAGAACCTATTCTAATAGTCCCATTCGCAGGTAATTGAATAGATAAACCTTCTTCAATTTGATCATCCTTAATATTATCAGTTTCTGTCACAAAAGAAAGTACAGATTTATCAATAAAAGAATGTGATTGATTGATATTTGGTAATGAGGGAAGTTTCTTATCCTCTTTAATTTCTCTATACTCAAAACCAGTCCCAGCCCGCAAAGCGGCAATATAACTAGGGGAGTTAGTGAGACTAAAAACGCCACCTAGCAATAAACCTAAAATACCAAAACCAATAGGATCTTCTATACCTTTAAATTCTATCGGCATTGTCCCCAACATTAAGCGAATGATTTCAAATATAATTGCTGCTGCAAAACTTGCCCCACTTGCGGCAATAATGCTGGTTTTTAATCTTTGTTGAAAGCGTTTTTTACTCCCCGCTTCCATACTATACCAGCGCCAACTTAAACCTTCTGCAATCCCTACAGAACTACCAATTAATAACCATCCTAATGTTCTCACAATGGGAGTAGGTACACGAATAATTGGTAAAAACAGAATTTGGGAAATAATACCAGCAATTAAACCTGAGACTGTACCTAAACCCAAGGCTATTAATAGGGGCTTTTGTGCAGTTTGAAAACTGCGTTTTGGTCTAGTGGGGTTGCTGATAAATATTTCATTCAGGATCATGCCAAATGCTAGGGAAATGGCTATACAGGGAAATAGAGTAATTTCGGGAAATTGTTTGAATAACCCCAAATCTGTGAGAAAAAATTGACCTATATTCCAGCCTATTAAAGCTGATGTAATGCCGGCTAGTATGTAAAGATAGATTCTCATGGTTTTTGTATTCTCATTTAATTATTTTTTTGAACTTGCAGCAATTAAGTAAAATATGAATATTATAAAAAATATTCCAAAATTTTGAATTCCGAAACCAAAAGCCGCTAAACCCATTGATATACACACTAACCAAATAATAGCTGTAAAAATCCACTTTATTAAATCTACGAGAAACTCAATAGTGTTTTTGATTAAATTGCTAGTAAAATTTATGCTGGGTGAAATCAAACCTTGGATTACAAAATTGATAATAAATTCAATAAACGTTGGTTTCCGTTTAATCAGTAAGCCGTAAACAACGATATTAGAATTGCGATATTCTTGATAAGCCACCTCATAAAACAAAATTTTAGAAAGTTTATCTCCATTAGGATTAAGTCGTAGATATTTTTCATAGGCTATGTTATAAAATAAATCGTTAGAAACGTTGCTTTGACTTACTTGATAAAAATATGCAGCTAAGTCATATTCTTGGAATTTTTCAAATAATTCAGCAAAAGGTTGATATTCTTCTCCTTTATAATATCTTTGTTGAATATTTCTCCAATTATTTATTAAACTCGTCCAAACTTGCTTTTGGCATTTAAAAAAGTCGTCAGATAAACCATTTTCATATTGTCTAATAAAATAGTTATTAATTAATTGTAAATCAGATTGAACATAATTTATCAACTCTTTCTGAGCATAAATCCAAGCACTACCATCTATCATTAATAACCAACAAAGACTATCTACGGATATTTTCTTATTCAATAAATTTAATAGTAGATATTTAATTCCTTCTGCAATTTGTTCTTTAGGAAATACAGCCCGAATACCTTTTTGAAACTCTAAAGACACAGTTTGACTTTCATCAGGTTTCTTACCAGCTTGAATATTCAACCATTCCAAAAACTGCGGTAAAGTTTCTGGAATTACCATTGCTCTCAGCGTTATTAGTCGCACCATTTGGGGACTATAAATTTTTTGTTTTATCGCAATGTCAGCACCTTCTTTATTAAATAGAGTTTCCCAATATTCAGGAGTGACATTCTCTTTTTCTAACCCTTTAACAATTACCTGCACAGCTTCCGGTTTGACTTGGGAACTGTGGATTAATTTCCTTATCGCTGGTTTTAGAGATGCTTCTGTTTGTAAGTTCATGACTTTGGTAAATTGCTGTTATTATGGTTTAAAACTTCATCTTTTAGCTGTTTAAATCCAGATTCTGTTTTTAATTTATCTAAATATCCAGTTGCTTTAATTCTTTTATTTACATATTTTTGTTGAAAACTGTAGATAGCACCAGCAACTATTTTTTTCTTCTTTTCATTACTTGTAATATTCTTTTTAAAAATGAAATCATTATAAGTAATTGAATTATCTGTTACATTTAATTTTTGCATTATTTTTGTAAAAACTTCTTGATTGACACTTGCTTTTTGTTTGTTGTTATTTGCACTAGATATATCTATAATTGCTGAAATTGTTTGATCAAACTTTTCAGGTTGTATTGCTATTGCTGTAGACTTAACATATTTTTCTATTGCTTTAATTTGTTCATCTTTATGTGGGCTTGGATGATGAATTTCGTCATTACTACGTATATTATTTTTTCTGCTAAAACTTATCCACAATAATGACAACATACCTAAAGTCACAGATAAAATAATTCCGGTCGCAATAGGAACAAAATTATCATTTGCAAATTCCTCAAGTTTATCAAGTGTAGTTTTTTTACTTCTCAGATTTAGTCCTAAATATTTACCTTTAAATTTGCTTAATGCTATGTCATCAGAAAGGTTGGAAAAAATATCTTTAGGAACTGAACCAGAACTCACTTGATAAAAATATGCAGCCAATTTGTAATCTTCTGTAGATTCAAATAATTTGGCTAAAGGAGAATAATCTGTTAAAGTAACCCCATGTTTAATATCTCCCCAACGAGTAATTAATGAACTCCAAATTTTACCATCAAAGTTTAAGGTTATTAAATGTTCTTCATGTTTAGATTTAGGTAAACTACCAGCTTTAGCAATTATATTCAAATCGTCTTTTACAGCAGTAACAAAATCTTTATGATAAGCAGTCCAAACACTACCTTTAACCTTGAATAACCAAGCTACACGCTCAGGTGTGATTTGTTCTTGTAATAATTTAATCATCAGAAACTCAATCCCATAAATTATTTGTTCTTTCAGATATCTACTAATTTTAGATTGAAAATCTAAAGACACAGTTTGATTTTCATCAGGTTTTTTACCACCTTGAATATTCAACCATTCCAAAAACTCCGGTAAAGTTTCTGGAATTACCATTGCCCTCAACGTTATTAGTCGCACCATTTGGGGACTATAAATCTTTTGCTTAATGGCTTTATCCGCACCTTGAGCATTAAATAAACTCTCCCAATAATCAGATTCAATTTCCTCATTTTCTAACCCTTTAACAATTTCCTGTACTGCTTCCGGTTTGATAGTAGAACTATTCATTAAACTCCGAATAGCAGATTTTAACGCCGCTTCATCAACATTTATTGCTGAAACAACCTGAGCAGCATTAGCAATGGCTCGTTTTAATCCATCATAAGCTTTTGGTGATGCTGGTTGAATTACCTGAAAACGCTCCGGTTTTTCCAATGCTTCTACATTAAAAGCCCATGCAATAGGTAAGCTATTTTTGTTCGATTTATCAGATTTATCAATAGCTAAAGCATTGATTTGATTTAATAAAATATAAGATTTTCTAAATATTTCTTCATGTTCTCTAGGTTTTAATAGTGGTGATGTATCACTTGATAATTTTCGCCATTCTGGATCTGAATCATTCCAAGTGCGTACATTTTCTTCTAGTAATTTATTAGGTTGACTAACAGTTTTAGTATCTAATGGGTTAAACGTTGGACTATTTTTACTCTCCCACCAGGCTATTATTAGTCGCAGCTTTTCACGATTACCCTCACACAAAAAATAACGATAAAAAGCCGCACTGCGTCCCACTTCATCCTGTCCTCGTGTGACAACAGCCATTACCGACCAAACATCATCACCACTTCCTACTACCCGTCCGATAATTGCTGGTTCTTTTGTAGATGATCCTTCAGTTAAAGCAAATTCTTGATTAGCAATAGACCTTTCCACAACTGTAGGAATATCTTTCATAGTTGTGTTCATATATTGTCCTGTGAAACCCAAGGACACCCAACCGTTAGCCCTTGGTTGAAAGTGAATACCTGTACTAAATTCGTGAATTTCAATATTTGGTGAACTCATGTTTTTAACCTTTATCTAAGAGGATGTTTGGGAAATCATAAAGTTTATTGAAAGACCTCTCTCCTGCAAAGAGAGAGGCTTTGAAATCCCCTTCCAGTTCCCTCTCCTCGTAGGAGAGGGTTAGGGAGAGGTAGAAAACGGGGATCTCCTTTCATACATGATCTAATTCCTGATGACGTGAACCTGTAGAAAGCCAATAAATGGGAGCAACCAAACCAAAAGGCCGCCAAAGTTTGGGATTTTTAATTACTGCTGTTACTCCTCCTCTACTTTTAGTGAGTAAGTTAACATTTGGTTCTGGATATTTACTACCCAACATCCCAAAAGCCGAAGCTGTAAAAAATTCTATATCACCTCCTCCCATTTGTTGCCATGATTGTAATTTTCTGGAAACTTGGGGAAACCTTGCTGATGCTAAAAACGCTGGTTTATCTCGATTTACCCACAAATCAGATTGTTCACATTTATTCAATACTAAGGCAATTCGGCGCTTACTTCCACCCATATCATTCCGGTCAAGTGCTAACAGCAATTTATCTAAACCATTGGCATATTCTAAATCTTTTCGCCGACTACTACCATCAACCAAAAACATAATACCATTACACTGTAAACAATCTTCTAAATAATCATCTAACTGCGGATTTTTACCTTGATGTAATAAATCATCGAAAAATTCACCAGAATAATCTTTAGAACTGATATTTAAATTCAGTAATTTTGAACCTAATTTTTTTTCTTTCAGGGTAATTTGTAAAGTACAATCATTTACATCTGATACAGTTAAAGCTAACTTAGTTCTTTCTAGTTCTAGCCCCTGTTCTAAGATATTTTGAGCTTTACTAAGTAAGTCTTCTCCACCTTCATCTACAGCGGTTACAGCCTGAACTGGACTATCAGGATCAGCATTTGGCCATCGTGCTAAGGAAGCCATATATGTAGTTTTTCCAGAAGAGCGATCGCCTATAACTCGCAACACCGCACTGCTTTGTAATGGGGTCTGATTTTTATTCTTAAATAAATTAAACATTTTCTTTCATCCTCTTACCTGTACTTAACCAATAGAGAGGTGAAATCATCCCATAAGGCGACCAGTTATCAGTTTCTCTTAACACAGAATATCTGCCTTCTTTTCCTAATTCTTCTTTGCGATTGGGGCGCGGATCTTTATTTCCTAAAACCCCAAAAGTAGATATAGCATAAAACTGTAAGTTTTTACTAGGAATATTGTCTTTTAAAAATGACAGTGTTTCCGGGAAATGAATTGCAAATAAATCATTTTCTGGATCTAAACGACCAGGCCACAGTTCCCCCCGTTCACATTTACTCATGGCTACAGCTAAACGTAAATCATGCAATCTTTCCTGTTTATCCATTAAATCTATAAACCTTTTAAAGACTCGTTTATAAAATTTATCTGTTCCTTGTCTCCACTCTGTTAATAAAATTAAACACCCTTGAGTATCTTTACTTAAACACTCATTCATAAATTCTTCATGTAATGGATCAGCAGACACTGATTCCAACTCTTTAAAAACTTCTCCTGGGTAGTCTCGCACAGCTAAATTTATTTTCTCTAGTTTTCGCCATTTTTTCTGAATTTCAATAATAAATGAATATACTTTTAGATCATCAATTGTTTTGACATGAAGACGAGTAGGTTCTAAAGATGCACCCTCTAAAATAATATTTTCCGCCTTGTCCGCTAATTCTCTAGTTTCTTCATTCAATGCTTGAACTTTAAAATTTTTATTTTTCTGCTTTGTTTTTAATGGTTGATAAGCCAAAGCCGCTAAATAAGTAGTTTTGCCAGAAGCCTGTGGTCCGATTACATAAATGTTGCCCATGTTACACCTTTTTAATTATTTAAAGAACAGAGAATGATGAATATAGCCCCGGCGATGGTTTCAATCTATGAAAAAATTTGTTTAACATAATTTCTGCCTATTTAGCTAAAAAACTACCCAGATAAATCCAAGGTAATTCTAATAAACTCCGATGATGAATAGATGTAATAAAACACCGCACCGAACCACTAGACAGCCCTTTGTTAAGTTGTTCTAACTGTAAATAAATTGGTCGAAAGTATTTTTGTAAAACATAAGTATGTCGTTGTTGCCAATTCATAGAACTACCATAAGGTTTATAGGATAGTTTCCCAGCTTCTTGCGACAAATCACAAAATAAATCAGCTTTATTGATACAAATAGCCAAATGTCTGAGTTTGGGACATTGATAATGGAAAAATTCTACCCACCGATCAAAGCGATTACACCATTGTTTTTGTGTAACAAACTGCTCAACATCCACACCAGGTTGGAAACTCATCCCCCGATGGGGTGGGAGTATTAATAACACACCCTCACTGCTGCGGATAGCCTCTAAAAATTGAGTCCATTGATCAGAATAATCCCTTTGATAACTTTTCAGCCACACATCGCCCGCTGTATCAATCCAATCCACCACCACCTGCTTATTACCAGAGGGTAGCCGCGCCTGAATCTCCAAATACCGTTGATAGGGCATTTGTAAAGGTGTTGGTTTTGCCTGTGAGTTCTCATCCAGTAATTGCACTCTCAGATTGTCGTAATCGAGATTGGCAACTTTGACATATTCACTCTTAGGGTTGGCCAACTCTAGTGCTAAGTGAGTCTTGCCTGTTGCGCGATCGCCTATATATACTACTCCCATGTTGATTATTTCTATTACATTACGTATATCTAAACGTCATCATACAATAATTATTTTGACGCAAATAATCTGGTATCTCTATCTCTATGTGCTTTTTTCTCTTCTGCTTTAATACATGAATTTTCAGCATCCAATAAAACCCTATGTTGAGTTTGATATAAACTCTTGGGTTCTAGGTTATTTGCTGCTATTCTTTTTAGTAAATGTAAATCATACAAACTAGCAGATTTTAAATCAATCAGAGTTTGACGAGTGCAAATCTCTAATTCCATTTGAGCATTAAAACTTCTAATTGGGCTTATCAATAATAATTTTTGGTAACTTACCATTCCTACAACAAGAAAAAAACTAGGACGTTTACATAAACTTTTAGTGATTGATTTCATGCGAGCGATCGCACTATTTTCATTAACCCAACAAGCAGGGTTAAGTTGAAATAGAAAAACTTGTAGATCGGATTCTCCCTGATTAGCAATCAAGTAAACTTTGTCAATAATTTCTTGATTGGTTTGAGACAGTTCTAAATCGTTAGCATCAACAGGTTCACAGCAGGTATTATAACCAAGTTTGTGAAATAAATTTGATATAGATTCGGGATTTTTGATATTTTCTAAATCTTGCCAACTAAGAGTTTGCATAAAATTAGTTATTTCCTTGAATATTAATTTCTTTTATTGTGAACTATATAGATAAATATTGTTCAGCTTGTAACTTTAATCTATCTCCTTCTAAAATCACCTGATCAATATAATCTTTAACATCCATATAAGGTTGTCTCAAACTAATTTTCTCTGACTGAATAGCCCTTCTTGTGCTTTGTCTTAATTGTCCAGTTAATTTTCGTTTACCAAATAAATCTAAACCCACAGAGAAGAGGATGTAACTGAAATAGTAATACTTGTAAACCGCCGTTATCTTGGTCAGCAATTAGGTATGAATCATAAATAGCCTCAGTGCTACGGGCTGGTAAATGTAAATCATCTATATTTAAAGGTTGAATAGCAGCGTTATAACCTAGTTTTTGGAAGAGGTTAGCAATTTTCTCAGGACTACGAATATTTAATAAATCATCTAATTGCAATAAACGCTCTACCATTTTTTACTTCCTTAAATATTTCTGTAATAATTCCTGACCCTGTTCCTCCCATTCCCCCAGCTTCTGTTCAATTTTGTCCATAGCCATAGGTGAAGGCTGCGATCGCCCATTTTCCCAACGGTTAATAGTGGCATAGGTTACGCCTAGATAAGCGCCGAACTGTTCTTGAGTAAGTCCAGTCAACAGGCGAAACTCCCGAATTAGCCCCCCAATTTCGGGTTGTTTGACCAGAAATGGTCTTTTTAACATCTGGTTCATTGCCTGATGTAACAAGTATTATATCTTTTGACATAATAAGCACATTCCCAAAAAAAGGCAATAGCAAAAACCGCTAAATTCAGGAAAATTTGCTGATTTTTTGTTTTTACTGATTTTTGAACTGTATAAAGTTGAAATATGCACTAAGTAAGTCCAGTGTCATCTACCAAAAGATAGATATTAAATAAATGCCTACAGCGATTTCTAGGGAGCGATAGCTACGCTGATCAAAGGTATCGCTTATTGCCTTCCATCCCTTCAGAATCAACTATCCTCAAAAATCCATTCCCGCCCCGCTTTTTCTGCTGCTTCTGGGGTGTAATAAAGTTTGCGTTCACCAAACACCTCACCACCAGCAGTAATTAACCGAAACTGCCAACAATGGGCTTCTGTATAGAATACCAACAAGGTAACATTATTAATAATGGTAACTGAATCAATTTTCGTAAACATTGCCGTTTTAGTATCTAAATTAATCAAAACTTCTCCGTATTTAAAAATAGGTTTTTACTTTAGTTAAAACATAGAGTATTGATAAAAAAGTAACTATTTAAAGTTAAAATATTAGATAGACACAAACAAATTAAATTAGAGAAACCGAGCTTGTAATAACAATTTCTAGTATAGCATTTTATGAACAAAAATGAAATCACTGCTAATTACGATGAATCTTGGAAAGAAGCATTAAACGAATATTTTGATAGTTTTTTATCCTTCTTCTTTCCTGTGGCTTATAAAGCAATTGATTGGACAAAACCACCGGAATCACTAGACAAAGAACTGCAACAAATTACAGCGTCGTCAGCAACCGAAAAACGCATTGCAGATAAACTGTACAAAGTTTGGTTATTGGATAAAACACAAGTATGGATTTTAATTCATATTGAGATTCAAAGCCAATATGATGTTGACTTTGAAGAACGGATGTACACTTATAATTACCGTGCCTTTGACCTTTATCATAAATTCGTTGTTGGTCTGGCAATTTTAGGTGATACAAGTTCCTCTTGGCGACCTAACAGTTATCATCAAGCTATGTTAGATTGCGAATTAAGTTTGAAGTTCCCCATTGCTAAACTCCTAGACTATGAATCACGGTGGACTGAATTAGAATCCAATCCTAATCCTTTTGCTATCATAGTAATGGCACATTTAAAAACCAAAGCCACCACGGGGAATTTATCAGAACGGGAACAATGGAAATGGACATTAATTAGGGGACTTTAC
>Ga0208327_1000072_pt1 | contig 27686 bp, 25 predicted proteins | sample LakMenEpi26Jun08_FD_150733 | JGI IMG/M metagenome (GOLD analysis project Ga0208327, IMG submission 150733) | Freshwater microbial communities from Lake Mendota, WI - 26JUN2008 deep hole epilimnion (SPAdes) | ecosystem: Environmental > Aquatic > Freshwater > Lake > Epilimnion/Euphotic zone ...
AAACAAATAGAGATAGGCCGCGACCAACGCGACCGAACCAAATGCCGCCGATGCCAAAAACATAAGCTCGCGAGACATCAGCGGTCACACTCCCCAAACACAATGTCGAGCGCGCCCAAAATGGCGGTCGTATCCGCAAGCATATGTCCACGGGTCATGAAATCCATCGCTTGAAGGTGCGAAAAGGCTGTTGGCCGGATTTTGCAGCGATAGGGCTTGTTGCTGCCGTCGGCTACCAGATACACGCCGAATTCGCCCTTGGGGCTTTCGGTGGCGACATAGACGCTGCCTGCTGGCACTTTGAAGCCTTCGGTGTACAATTTGAAGTGATGGATCAACGCTTCCATCGACTGTTTCATTTCGGCGCGATTGGGCGGTGCGACCTTTCGGTCGTCGCTGCATACCGGACCTTCGGGCATCTGTTGCAAGCATTGCTTCATGATGCGGACCGATTGGCGCACTTCTTCGACGCGGACCATGAACCGGTCGTAGCAATCGCCGCGTGTGCCGACGGGAATGTCGAATTCCATCCGGTCATAGACGTCATAAGGCTGGCTTTTGCGGATATCCCAGGGGATGCCCGCGCCACGGATCATCGGGCCGGAAAAGCCCCATTTGATCGCGTCTTCCTTTGACACGATCGCGATGTCGACATTGCGTTGTTTGAAAATGCGGTTGTCGACTACCAACGACATTGCGTCCTCAAACAAGCGCGGCATGCGGTCATCGAGCCACTCGGCAATATCGGTTAAAAGCTTTAACGGCACATCCTGATGCACGCCGCCGGGACGGAACCATGCCGCATGCATACGCGCACCGCTGGCGCGTTCATAAAAGCCCATGATGTCTTCGCGGATTTCATACAGCCACAAAGGCGGCGTCATCGCGCCGACATCGATAATGTGGTGCGCAATGTTCAGCGTGTGATTCTTGATCCGCGTTAGTTCGGCGAACAATACGCGCAGATATTGCGCGCGAAGGGGCACTTCGAGGTCCAACAACTTCTCAATCGCGAGCACATAGCTATGCTCCATCGCCATCGGCGACGCGTAATCCAACCGGTCAAAATACGGCAAAGCCTGCAAATAGGTTTTATACTCGATCAGTTTCTCGGTGCCACGGTGCAAAAGGCCGATATGCGGGTCAAGCCGCTCGACGATTTCGCCATCCAGTTCCATCACCAGACGCAAAACGCCGTGCGCTGCGGGGTGCTGTGGCCCAAAGTTGATCGTGTAATTCTGGATGACTTCATCGCCAGTGGTAGGCGCGAGATCTTGCTGCATGCTCATGCCTTGTCTCCCGTCGCCTTTGGCTTGCGCACGCTGCGCTTGACCGCTTCTTTGTTCGCAGCGTTACCGGCACCGGTCTGCGCCGCGGTATCGGTTGTTTTGGGTGTAGGCGGCGGCGGCGCGCCGTTGCCAGCGCCCTCGCCGCTTTTCTCATCGCCCGGCAGGACATAATCCGCGCCTTCCCAAGGGCTAAGAAAGTCGAAATTGCGGAAATCCTGCGCCAATTGCACGGGTTCATATTTCACGCGCTTTTCCTCTTCGGAATAGCGCAGCTCAACATAGCCCGACAACGGAAAGTCCTTACGCTGCGGGTGTCCCGAAAAACCGTAATCGGTCAGTATGCGGCGCAAATCCGCGTTGCCGGAGAATAATACGCCATACATGTCGAACACTTCGCGTTCCAACCATCCGGCGACGGGCCAAATGCTGGTGACCGACGGCACAGGATGATCCTCATTCGTCGTCAAATGCACGCGAATACGGTGGTTTTTGGTCAGGCTCAGCAGACAATAGACAATTTCAAAACGTGGGTCACGATCAGGCCAGTCAACGCCCGCAATTTCCATCAACTGCTGATACGCACATTCGTCGCGCAATTGGATCATGCATTCGACCAACGCATCACAGTGAATGTGCACGGCAACTTCACCATTGGCTTCTTCTATAGAAACCAAATGCTTGCCCATCGCTTTTGATATAGATTCTATCGTGCCATCGGGCGTTTTGATCAGGGGCGCAGAATGGGTCACCGTTCGATGGTCCCTGTCCGGCGGATTTTGCGCTGCAACTGCATAATACCGTAAAGCAACGCTTCGGCAGTGGGCGGGCACCCGGGTACATAAATGTCTACCGGCACAACACGGTCGCAACCGCGCACAACGCTGTAACTGTAATGATAATAGCCACCGCCATTGGCGCAGCTACCCATGGAAATGACATATTTGGGTTCGGACATCTGGTCATAGACCTTGCGCAACGCAGGTGCCATTTTGTTGCAGAGCGTGCCTGCGACGATCATCACGTCCGACTGACGCGGTGACGCGCGCGGTGCGATGCCAAAACGTTCAAAGTCGTAACGCGGCATATAACCGTGGATCATTTCAACTGCGCAGCAAGCAAGCCCAAAGGTCATTGGCCACAACGACCCGGTCCGCGCCCAATTAAACAGGTCTTCGGCCGAAGAAACGACAAAACCCTTGTCGTTCACTTCGCTTTCAATATCCTTAAAGAACGCTGCATCCGGCGCTTGCACGTCAGAGTGTGATGGCGCGATTACTCCCATTCGAGTGCTCCCACTTTCCATGCATAGATAAATCCGATGACCAATTCGAACAGGAACAGCATCATGGTGCCCCAACCGATCCAGCCTGTTTCACCCAGGCTGACCGCCCATGGAAACAAAAAGGCGGCCTCAAGATCAAAAATGATAAACAAAATCGCAACGAGGTAGAAGCGAACGTCAAACTGACTACGCGAATCTTCGAATGCTGGAAAGCCGCACTCATACTCAGTGAGCTTCGCCTCGGTAGGCTTGTGCGTGCCAGTTAATCGTGAAACACCCATCGGCAGAAACACAAAAGCCGACGACAGCGCAAGCGCCACCACGAGGAAAAGCAGTATGGGCAAATATTGCGACAAATCAGTCATATCAGACTCGTTTCCGAAACCCCGTAAGTTGCGGCGCTTTTAGGCAGAAGAATCCAGACCTGCAAGGCCAAGACTCGGCATTTTTGGTGCCATTTTCGCGATTTATTTTATGGCCCCAACCAACAGCTTATGTAGCTTGCTGTGGAGGATGTCATTTGCCGCCAAAACCTGAACATCTGCGATATGCGGGCTGCGTCCCCGATAGTCGGTTACAAAGCCCCCCGCCTCGCGCACAAGCAGACATCCAGCCGCCGTATCCCACGGAGATAAGCCACTTTCCCAGAAACCATCATAGCGGCCAGCGGCCAACCAAGCGAGATCAAGGCTCGCTGCGCCAAAACGCCGAACGCCCGAAACCGAAGGTCCGATGGCCCCAAAAATCTTGGTCCATTCTTCAAAATCGCCATGGCCCTTATAAGGCGTGCCTGTGGCAATCAGAGCCTCGTTTAGCTGACGGCGTGCGGATACCCGCAAACGGCGGTTGCCAAGCCAAGCCCCCTTGCCCCGTTCGGCCCAGAAGCTTTCGTCCGTGATCGGGTTGTAGACAAGACCCGCGAAAATATCGCCCCAACCCGAACCATCGGGCTTTGGATCTTGCACGGCAATCGAAATCGCAAAATGCGGAATTCCGTGCAGGAAGTTGCTCGTTCCGTCGAGCGGATCGACGATGAAGCGTGGTTTACCCTCCGCGCCTGCAATCTCGCCGCCCTCTTCCATCAGGAAGCCCCAATCGGGACGTGCGATTTCGAGCTCACGGAAAATCGTATCTTCAGCGCGCTCGTCGGCTTTCGATACGAAGTCTGCAGGCCCCTTTTGGGAAACCTGCAAATGTTCAATCTCACCAAAATCGCGGCGAAGCTTGCCGCCCGCTTTACGAGCTGCTTTTTCCATGATGGTCAAAAGACCGGTTAATGCTGGCATTAGTCAGCCTTCCGGACATATTCCCGTTCGTAGACATCGACCACGATCCGCGTACCCGCGCTGATGAACGGCGGCACCATCACGCGCACGCCATTGTCGAGAATTGCAGGCTTATAGCTGGATGACGCCGTCTGGCCTTTTACCACTGCGTCAGCTTCGACAATCGTAGCCTCGATTTGGTCCGGCAAAGCGACCGAGAGCGCTTCATCATCATACATTTCCATCACAACGTCCATGCCGTCCTGAAGGAAAGCGGCAGCGTCACCCAGAAGGTCGCTAGGCAAAGTCACCTGATCATAGGTTTCCTTGTCCATGAACACCAGATTATCGCCCTCTGCATAGAGAAACTGAAAATCTTTCTGGTCAAGGCGCACTTTTTCGACGCTTTCGGCCGAACGGAAACGGATATTGTTCTTGCGGCCGTCGCGGAGATTCTTGAGCTCAACCTGCATATATGCGCCGCCCTTACCCGGTTGGGTGTGCGCGGTCTTTACGACACGCCATAGGCCGCCTTCATATTCCAATATGTTACCCGGCTTGATTTCAACCGCGTTGATTTTCATGAGTGCACTCGCTTGACAGATGGAAAGAGCAGGCACGCAAAAACGTGCCGATGGACGCGGCCTTTAACGATGACGGCGCCATTAGGCAAGCAATGCGTTGAACGCCTTGACCGCTTCGGCGGGACCCTGCGGATGGTTCCACACCGCGCTGCTCACCGCTATGAAATCCGCGCCTGCATCGATTAATGGCTTGGCATTGTCTGATGTGATGCCGCCAATGGCAACGCAGGGGACCTCCGTCACAAACGACCATTTCTGTAACGTGTCGAGTTCAGCGACATGCTCAACCGTCTTCGTCGCTGTGGGGAAAAAAGCGCCAAAGGCTACATAATCGGCCCCGGCCTCCGCTGCCTCCATCGCCAGATGACGGCTGTTGTGACAGGTAACGCCAATCTGTGCGTCGCGGCCAAGCAGTTCCCGCGCCTCACGAACGTCGCCATCGCCCTGCCCCATATGCACGCCGTCGGCTTTCAACCGCCTGGCCAAAGCCACACTGTCATTCACGATGAACGCGACGTCATGCGCGGCGCAAATGGCCTGCAATGGTTCCGCGAGCGTCGCCGCCTCATGCTGATCCAATTCTTTTACCCGAAACTGGAACGCTGCAACGGGACCAGCGGATAAGGCAGCCTCAAGCTGGGCGGGAAATTCACCGCCTACGTCAAGCGGTGAGATCAAGTATAACTGGCAGGGAAATTCTTTCATGCCGCGCTCATTAGCGGGGCTTTAGGCTGGCGGCAAACTTCTTGCGCATAAGTGGTCCTTACCCTAGGCTGCGGATGCTGCGTGGATTTCGTCAATGGCGCTGGCAAGCGCGGCATCAAATTCCTCTGCGGTCATCTGGTGACGTAAATCTTCCAACAAAGCGCGGGAGAAGCTGGCGATCATGCCTTTATTCTTGGCGAGTTCAGCACAAGCCTCGGGACGGGCATAGCCGCCGGAGAGCGCGACAACGCGCAGCACGCGCGGGTGATTGATCAGCGCATCAAACGTACCTGCCTCTGCGGGAATCGACAGTTTCAACATCACCTTGTGATCGGCCGATACGTTATCGAGCGCTTTCAAGATTTCATCGCGCAGGATGATGTCGCTGTGCGCGCGATCAACGCTTTTGATGTTCACCTCAGGCTCGATAATCGGCATCAATCCAGCAGCGAGGATTTGTTCGGCCACATCAAATTGCTGTTTTACGATCGCGGCAATGCCGGATGGCGAGGCTTGATTGATGACGGAGCGCTTTTTTGTGCCAAACACGCCTTTGGCTTTGGCGCGTTGGAGCAACGCATCCAAGTCTGGCATTGGCTTCATCATTTGAACGCCGTCTGCTTCGTCCTCAAGCCCCTTGTCTACCTTCAGGAACGGCACGACGCCGCGCTCTTGCAATGCCATCGGCACGGGTTTGCCGCCTGCTTCACCGTCCATCGTGCGTTCGAACAATATCGCGCCCAGCACCTTCTCGCCGGAAAAGCTTGGTGCAGTAATGATCCGCGCACGCATGTTGTGGATAAGGCCGAACATCTCTTCATCGGTCGTGTAGGCATCTTCCTCTATGCCATAGCCCTTGAGCGCCTTGGGCGTTGATCCACCGCTCTGATCGAGTGCCGCAATAAAGCCCGAGGCGGTGGACACTTTTGCAAGCATTTCGTCGTAATTCATTGTTGGCATCCCATTATCTGGCCTTGCATACGTATGCATCGGCAATTGAAAAAAACGGGGCATTGCCCCGCAGGTTTAAGCGATATTTAAAGCATCGACCCCCGGAAGCGGCTTTCCCTCCATCCATTCGAGGAAAGCGCCGCCTGCAGTCGAAACAAATGTGAAATCTTCAGTCACGCCCGCATGGGCAAGAGCAGCAACGGTATCGCCACCCCCTGCAACCGATACTAGCGACCCTTCCCGGGTCAGGGCAGCCGCCGTCCGCGCCAATGAGACCGTTGCGGCGTCAAAAGGTTCAATCTCGAAAGCACCCAATGGCCCGTTCCACACCAAAGTGCGGCAGTTTTTCAAAACATCGGCCAATGCCTCAACAGCGGCAGGGCCCACATCTAAAATCATTTCATCCGCTGCCACTTCATGCACATTGACCGTCCGGATTGGCGGGTTTGCGCGGAATTCGACCGACGTTACAACATCATAGGGCAGATGGACCGTGCAGCCTGCTGAATCCGCCGCATCCATAATCGCATTTGCTTGATCTGCCAGATCATGCTCGCACAAGGATTTTCCGACATTGACACCGCGCGCAGCCAAAAAGGTATTCGCCATACCGCCGCCGATAATCAAATGGTCAACCTGCTTGACCAGATTGTTCAGAACGTCGAGCTTAGTGGAAACCTTTGCCCCGCCAACGACAGCGGCCACAGGATGTTCAGGTCCGCCCAAGGCAGCTTGAAGCGCCTTCAACTCGGCCTCCATGGCACGGCCAGCATAAGCTGGCAGGACATGCGCGAGCCCTTCGGTGGACATATGCGCACGATGCGCCGCAGAAAAGGCGTCGTTTACGTAAAAATCGCCGTTGGCGGCAACGGCGCGTGCAAGTTCAGGATCATTCGATTCCTCGCCCGGCCAAAACCGCGTGTTTTCGAGGAGTGCGATATCACCATCGGCCAATATACCAATGGACTGCGCAACCACATCACCCGCTATTTCCGGCACGAACATGATCTCGCGGCCGAGCACCTCTTGCAAGGCATCAAGCACCATCGATACCGACATTTCACTATGCTTCGCGCCCTTGGGACGCCCAAAATGTGCGAGCAGAAGGACCTTGGCCCCTTTATCCGCCAGTTCCAGCACCGTCGGCAACAACGCACGCATGCGCGTTTCATCAGTCACCCGCCCGTCAGCCATAGGCACGTTCAGGTCAACGCGCACTAAAGCGCATTTACCCTTGATATCGCCGAGGTCGTCGAGCGTGCGGAATGCCATTGATCAATCCTTACAGAAACTTGCCCATGACACCGGCGGTATCAACCATGCGGTTGGAGAAGCCCCATTCATTGTCATACCAGCTCAATACGCGCACAAGCTTGCCGTCGATCACGGCGGTTTCCAAGCTGTCGATCGTCGAACTTGCGGGGCAATGATTATAGTCAATTGAGACCAAGGGCTCATCCGAATAGTCTAAAACACCCTTCAAAGCGCCTATTGACGCCGCTTTCAACAGAGCGTTGACTTCTTCGACACTGGTATCGCGCTTTGGCGTGAAGGTCAGGTCAACGATGCTGACATTCGGCGTAGGCACGCGGATCGCAGAACCGTCCAGCTTGCCCTTCAGCTCTGGCATAACTTCGCCAACAGCGCGCGCGGCACCTGTCGTTGTAGGAATCATCGACATGCCCGCAGCACGCGCACGACGCATGTCATCGTGGATTTGGTCCAAGATCTTTTGATCATTGGTGTAGCTATGGATTGTGGTCATCAATCCGCGTTCAATACCAATGGCATCGTTCAATACCTTCGCCATGGGTGCCAAGCAGTTGGTGGTGCAGCTTGCGTTTGACACAATGATGTCGGCGGAGCTCAACACTTCATGGTTGACGCCAAAAACAACCGTCTTGTCGACATTCTTACCGGGCGCGGAGATCAGGACGCGCTTTGCGCCTGCCGCGAGATGCTTTTCGGCGCTGACGCGGTCTGTAAAGAAACCGGTGCACTCCAACGCAATATCGACGCCATTGGCGGCGTGCGGCAAATTGGCCGGGTCACGTTCTGCCGTCACATGAATACGCTTACCGTTGACGATGATGTCATTGCCATCGGCCTCAACCGTGCCGGGGAAGGCCCCATGTACGCTGTCACGTTTGAACAACAGGGCATTTGCCTTGGCGGGTGCAAGATCGTTAATTGCGACCAGTTCCAGATCATGGTCATCGCGTTCCAAAATCGCGCGGGCGACCAAACGGCCAATGCGACCAAAACCGTTAATTGCTACTTTCACTGTCATATCTGCTCCTATCAGCCCAAGCGGGCGACAATTTGCGGGGTGATTTTGTCAGCCGTTAGGCCAAAATGTTCATAAAGCGCCTCAATGGGTGCAGAAGCGCCAAAGCTGTCGATACCGATCCGAAGTCCGTCGCCGACATAACGTTCCCACCCCATGGTTGTGCCAGCCTCAATGGACACGCGCAGCGTATCTGTTGGTAACAGTTCCGTTTTGTACGACGCCGGTTGTGCGTCAAACCGCTCCCAGCTTGGCATCGAGACCACGTCCGCGCCAATGCCTTGTGCTTCGAGCCTGTCAGCCACCACAGTAGCAATCTCCACTTCCGAACCGGTCGCAACAAGGATGACCTTGCGTGCCGCTTTCGCCGCGCGCAATTTGTAAGCACCCTTGGCGGAAAAATTCTCGCTAATGTCCGTGCGCAGTTGCGGCAGATTTTGCCGCGACAGCGCCAGCACCGAAGGCGTGGACGCGCTTTCAATCGCCAAGGCCCAGCATTCGGCGGTCTCAATCGTATCACATGGCCGATACACATCCAAATTTGGGATAAGCCGCATCGACATAATCTGCTCAATGGGTTGGTGCGTCGGGCCGTCTTCGCCAACGCCGATGGAGTCGTGTGTCATGACGTAAATGACACGGGTTTCTTGCAGAGCGGACAGCCGAATGGCGGCACGGCAATAGTCGGAAAAGATCAGGAATGTGCCGCCATAAGGAATGATACCACCATGCAGCGCCATGCCGTTCATCGCCGCAGCCATCCCAAATTCGCGAATGCCATAATTGATATAGCGACCCGAATAGTCATTTTTATCCAATGTGTTGGTGGACGCAGTGCGGGTAAAGTTGGAGCCCGTCAAATCGGCAGACCCACCCAACAGTTCCGATATCGCTGCCGTTGCAGCCGTCAGCGCGATTTCGGATGCCTTTCGCGTCGCAATCTTTTGCGGTGCCGCAATCAAGCTATCGAGATGCGGCTTCAGCCATGCATTCATTGGTTCGCCCGACATGGCGGTTGTGAACGCGCCGTTCTTGGCCGATACCGAGAGCCTAGAGTTCCACTCCGCATGTGCAGCTGCACCTGCTTTACCCGTTGCTCGCCATGCCCCAAGGATATCCTCAGGTATTTCGAATGCAGGATAGGGCCAGTCAAGAGCAGCGCGTGTCGCAACTATTTCATCTGCGCCAAGCGGGCTGCCATGCGGCGCTTTGGTACCTTCTTTATTGGGTGATCCCTTGCCGATTAACGTCCGGCAGGCAATTAATGAGGGGCGATTATCCGCCAATGCTGCGTTAATTGCGCGCTCTATGTCATTGAAATCATGACCATCGCAAGCCTCAACATGCCAGCCACTGGCAAGATACCGTCCTGCAATGTCTTCGCTGGTGGAAAGGTCGGTCGAACCATCGATGGTGATGCGGTTGTCGTCCCAGAACACAATCAAGCGTCCCAACCCCAGATGCCCGGCCAGACCAACGGCTTCATGATTGATGCCCTCCATCAGGCACCCGTCGCCGGCCACAACCCACGTCTGGTGATCGACCAGATCATCGCCAAAGCGCGCATTCAGATGGCGTTCCGCAACTGCCATACCGACGGCCATAGCTAAGCCCTGCCCCAATGGGCCGGTGGTGCATTCAATGCCGTCGATCAGGAAGTTTTCAGGATGTCCCGCACAGGGGCTACCCAATTGACGGAAATTGCGGATATCGTCGATGGTCGGGCTTGCATAGCCAGTAAGGTATAAGGTCGCATAAGCGAACATCGAACCGTGGCCAGCGGACAAAACAAAACGGTCGCGGTCGGCCCAATCGGGGGCCTTTGGGTCGAATTTCAGAAATTTTGAATATAGCACCGTTGCGACATCGGCCATGCCCATGGGCATGCCGGGATGACCACTATTTGCGGCCTGCACAGCATCCATGGCCAGTGCCCGAATTGCATTGGCCATTTGCTGGTCACTGACGGTCATGTTCTTTTTCCCCAATGGTTACTCCCAGGTGGGAGCGGGTGGCGGGGCACATTCATTTGAGCAGCACCGCCGAATCGTTGGACCGAACCCTTGCGGTTTCAAGCGCAAAGCGTCAAGTGAGCGAGGGGGCTTTTCCCCATGAATTTGTGCTTATAAACGCGTTCACACATTTGCATACGGCAAAGTCTCTGCTAAGCTTCCTCAGCAAAGGAAACTAACCCATGATAGAACAACGTTTTTTTGTGGCAATCGGCCGTATAGAGAGTGCCCTGTCGCGCATCGAAAAATCGGCAATCGCGCCTGCATCCGCAGGCGATAATGACCTTGCCGAACGGCATGAGAAGCTAAAATCCGAAACACGCATGGCCGTTCAAGATTTGGACAAGATTTTGGCGGATGCGCGCTGATGCCCGACGTTAAATTATCTATCGCTGGTCGCGACTATTTCGTTGCGTGCAATGCCGGAGAAGAACAGCGCCTGCTGCAACTGGGCGCTATGGTGGACGCCACTGCGCTTGAAGTGGCTGGCGGCGCACGTGGCTTGACAGAAACGCGCGCGCTGCTGTTTTCTGCGTTGATGCTCGCCGACAAATTGCATGATACAGGTGGCACAGTGACCGCCGATACTGCGGGGCCTTCGGCCGCAATGATGCAATCCTGCGATATATTAGAGGGGGTTGCGACCCGGCTGGAAAATCTGGCGCTAAGGCTTGAGAATTAACGTAAGTGGCTTATATTGGATGATGGCGGAACTGTCCGGCACGAACTGATGAGAACATCCCTGAGGCGATTATCTATCTAAGGGAGCTGTCCCTGCCTGGGCCGTTTGGGAAACCTTAAGGTCCAGATCACACGGTGCCCACCTGACGTCCTGGCGTCAGAGGATATTCCGGGAAACGACCCATGGTGGTTCCGCCAACATTTTTCAGGAAAAATTGTGCAACCAAATTTTGACAAGCAGTCGCAGCGGTTGGAATTCCGCCATAAGCGTGACCAGTTTGTAGATGCACTGTCGCCGCAGGATCGCGCGCTGGCCTTCTCCAGTGTACCAAGTCCGATGGCGCAATATCTTTTACCGGGCAAGATTGTGGCCGGTTACATCGCTATTGGTTCCGAAGTTAATCCAGCCGCATTGTTGACACAGGCACATAAAATGGGCTGCGACATTGCCCTGCCCCATGTTACGAGCAAGACCGCACCGATGCGCTTCCTGCGTTGGACGCCCGGTGATGATCTGGTTCCCGGCCCCTTTGGATTGCAGCAACCTGCCGAAGATGCCCCCTTATGCACGCCAGATGTCGTTCTCGCGCCCTTAGTGGCCTTTGATGCCCGTTTGATGCGGCTTGGACAAGGTGCCGGACATTATGACCGCGCCTTGAGCCTACTGGACCAAGCCGTGGTTATTGGCCTTGCATGGTCCGTTCAACATGCGCCCGCCCTCGCATCGGACATTTGGGACATGCCATTGGACGCTATACTCACTGAAAAATCATGGATGACCTTATGACAACACCACGCAAAGAACCCACCTGGCGGAAACCTGCCGGAATGATGGCAATATTGCTGATTATATTGCTCTGGTCGGGCATCATTGTCAGTGCATCCGATTTTATCGGGGCGCAGAACATTGCGATCCAGAGTATCATCTATCTGGTTGCAGGTATCATCTGGATAGCGCCGATGCGGCCGCTGATGATCTGGATGGAGACGGGATCGTTCCGCGCACCACCTCAAGCGTAAATACTTGAAAGGAAGTGGCGCGAGTGACGGGGCTCGAACCCGCGACCTCCGGCGTGACAGGCCGGCGCTCTAACCAACTGAGCTACACCCGCTAACTTGCGGTGGGGGCGCACTATAAGCGGCGCAAGATTCTGTCAACGCCATTTGTCATAAAAGGGCATATTCGGCGACATCACCTTTCACCAACTTAGGGCCAGGACCTTTTAAACGCACGATCGCGCCGTCAAAATGGCCTCAAACCTCGATGGTGCATTTAACAGGTCCTGACCCTAACAAAAGAATGCGCTAATAACGTCACCCAGATGCCCGTAGAGCACACATATAGGGGTTGGTGCGGCAACACAGCACCACCGATCGTTCTTGAGCCCCTACGCGCCGCGCAGGGACGCCCGTGCCGAGTTGCAAATCAGGCTGTGAACAACAGGACGGGCGTCTCGATCAGTTTTTTGAGAGCCTGAACATAATTGGCGGCATCCCAACCATCGACAACACGGTGGTCGCAACTGATGGACAGGTTCATCAACTTGCGCGCCTCAATAGTGTCGCCAACAAACATGGGGCGCTCCACAATCTTGTTCGGGCCGATAATGGCCACTTCTGGACGATTGATAACGGGCGTGGTTGCAATCCCGCCGAGCGGGCCAAGCGATGTGATTGTCAGGGTTGAGCCCGATAGCTCTTCGCTTTTTGCAGAGCCACTGCGCGCCGCGTCGGCCAAGCGCGCGATTTCGGTCGCCAATTGCCAGATATTCCGGTCCTGCGCATCACGAATGACAGGCACCATCAGGCCAGCATCGGTCTGCGTCGCCATACCCAAATGCACAGCGCCATGACGGGTGACGATCCCAGCTTCATCATCGAAACGCGCGTTGATCATCGGAAACTGCGGAATGGTCTTGCAAATCGCAACGATCAGCATCGGCAACATCGTCAGCTTTGGCTTTGACCCGCGATTGGCGTTCAAGTCTGCGCGCATCGCTTCGATGGCGGTAACGTCGAATTCCTCGACATAAGTGAAATGCGGGATGTGCCGTTTCGACGCTGCCATATTGTCGGCAATCCGTCGGCGCATGCCAATAACCTTGACGGCCTCATCCGCGCGCCGCGCATGGAACTGCGCAGGGCGATAGCCCAACTGCGTTCCATAGGTTAAAAACGCATCGAGGTCGGCGTGGCGAACATGCCCGCCTGCTGCCTTGACGTCCGCCAAATCGACCCCAAGGTCTTTGGCGCGCTGACGCACGGCGGGCGATGCCGTGATCTTGTCGACGGCGGGCGTGGCATGCTGCATTGCTGTTGGGGCGACGGGTGGAGGGGCAACGGGTGGAGGGGTGACTTCTGCGACAGAGACAGGCTCTGGCGCATGCGGATTTTCATCCTCGACCACAGCCAAAATCGGCTCTTTTGCTGGCTTTTCTGCCTCATTGTCGGCATCGCCAGCGACCTCAATTTCCACAAGCATCGCGCCAATGGCTATCACATCGCCCGCTTCGCCCGCAACCTTGGTGACAACACCCGAAACCGGGCTTTCCATTTCAACCGTCGCCTTGTCGGTCATCATATCGGCAAGCGGCTGGTCTTCGGAGATGATATCGCCAACCTTCACGTGCCAAGCGACGATTTCGGCCTCTGCAATGCCTTCACCAATGTCAGGCAGATTGAATGTAAATTTGGGCATCGCGTCAGTCCTTCATGATCTTGTCAAAGGCGCGGGCAAGCCGCACGGGTCCAGGGAAATAGGCCCATTCCAGGCTGTGTGGGTAAGGCGTGTCAAAGCCCGTCACGCGCTCAACAGGCGCTTCAAGATGATAAAAACACCGTTCCTGCACCTGCGCCGCCAATTCCGCGCCAAAGCCGCTTGTTCGCGTCGCTTCATGCACGACCATGCATCGGCCTGTTTTCTTAACCGATGCCTCGATGGTTTCAATGTCGAGCGGCAACAATGTACGCAGGTCAATGATTTCGGCGTCAATGCCATGTTCGGCAACGACAGCCTTCACGACATGCACCATAGTGCCATAGGTTAAAACGGTAACCGCCGCGCCTTCGCGCACAACCGCCGCCTTGCCCAGATCGATACGATAATAGCCTTGCGGAACCACGCTTCCGTCATGTTTTGACCATGGCTCAACGGGGCGGTCATAATAACCCGTAAACGGGCCATTATAGATGCGTTTAGGTTCGAAAAAGACAACCGGATCATTGTCCTCAATCGCTGCGATCAACAGGCCCTTGGCATCATAAGGTGTGGCCGGAATGACGGTCTTGATCCCACACACATGGGTAAATAGGCTCTCCGGACTTTGGCTATGCGTCTGCCCACCGAAGATGCCGCCACCAAAGGGCGAGCGCACCGTCATGGGGCAAATAAAGTCATTGGCCGAACGGTAGCGCAAGCGCGCCGCCTCGCTCACCAATTGGTCAAGGCCGGGATAGATATAATCGGCAAACTGAATTTCGGGCACGGGGCGCAAGCCATAAGCCGCCATGCCAACGCCCACGCCAATGATGCCGCATTCGCTAATCGGGGTATCGAACACGCGCGTCTTGCCATGCTTGGCTTGCAACCCCGCCGTCGCCCGAAACACGCCGCCGAAATAGCCGACATCTTCGCCCATGATGACGACTTCGGGATCTTTGGCGAGCATGATATCCAACGCGCTGTTAATCGCCTCGATCATATTCATCGTTTTTGTGGCAGGCTCTGACATCAACGCGCCTCCCAATCTGGACCAAATTTATCCTCTTGTTCCTCAAGCATTTGCGCGCATTGCTCTTTCAGATGCCACGGCATTTCTTCAAACACATCCTCGAACATCGTCTCGAACGGATGATGCAAGCCATGGCCGAGAATACCATTTTGTTCAGCCTCTTTCTGAATGGCCTTCACATATTCGGACAATTCCACGAGCAGCGCGTCATGCTGTGCATCGCTCCACGCGCCGATGGTAATGAGGTGGTCCTTCAACCGCGTGACTGGGTCGCCCAACGGCCACAAAGCATATTCCTCTGCTGCCCGATATGCACCGGGGTCATCTGAGGTGGAATGCCCTTCCCCGCGATAGGTGAAATATTCAATCAGCGTTGGCCCGCCATTATTGCGAGCGCGGTTGGCGGCCCATTGCATCGCCGCGTAAACCGCCAGCGCGTCATTGCCATCCACGCGCAAGCCCGCGATACCATAACCTATGGCCCGCGCGGCGAAGGTCGTCCGCTCACTTCCAGCAAAACCGGAAAAGGATGAAATCGCCCATTGGTTATTCACAACCTGAAAAATAACCGGCGCGTTGTACACAGCGGCAAAGGTCAAAGCGTTGTGAAAGTCACCCTCTGCCGTTGACCCATCACCGCACCAAACCGCCGAAATACGCGTGTCTCCGCGTGAAGCAGATGCCATCGCCCAACCAACGGCTTGCGGATATTGCGTGGTCAAATTACCCGATATGCTGAAAAATCCATATGCCTTAGCCGAGTACATGATCGGCAGTTGGCGGCCCTTCAGCCGGTCACCCCGGTTGGAATAAATCTGGTTCATCATGTCCACGAGCGGATAATCGCGTGTGATCAATATGCCCTGCTGACGATAGCTTGGGAAACACATGTCATCAAAATGCAGCGCCATTGTCGTTGCAACGGATGTCGCCTCCTCGCCAAATGACTTCATGTAGAAGCTCGTTTTGCCCTGCCGCTGTGCCCGAAACATACGATCATCAAAAGCACGCAAAAGCAGCATCTTTCGCAACATGACCTGTAGAGTAGCGACATCAAGCCCGGGGTTCCAACTGCCCGTTGCCTGATGGTCATCGCCGAGCACACGGACAAGACCATAAGCCAAAGGGTGAATGTCGGCAGGCATTACATGTTCGTCGGGGCGCGGATGGGCATCGACCGCAGGGACAATGATATCGCTAAAGTCGGCGACATCGCCGGGGCGGAATTTTGGTTCGGGGATGTGCAGATGCAGCGGCGCGAGATTGTCTTTCGTAGATTGCACCATGTCCATCTCCGCTCTCAACCGCCCGAACGACTCAGGCAATTTATTATCCATGCTTGATATAATATTTCAAACAGGACTTTAGGTCAACATAGCTGACCTAAATCGAGCTTAGACCGCAACAGGCGCGGAAATATGGGCCTGCGGATGATAATCGACGACCTCGAAATCTTCGATACGATAGTCAAAAATGCTGTCTGCTGTGCGCAGCAGCTTTAGCTTGGGGTGGCCAGACGGCGTCCGCGACAATTGCTCTTCGACCAAGGGCGCATGATTCAGATACAAATGCACATCCCCGCCCTGCCAGATTAGTTCACCCGCTTGATACCCGCACACCGCGGCGAGCATCCGCGTCAGCAATGCCGCGGAAAATGCGTTAAAGGCAAAGCCAAGTCCCAAATCGCAAGAGCGCTGGAACAAGATACAGCTTAAAACACCATCGGCGACATGAAACTGGTATGTTTTGTGGCAGGGCGGCAGTGCCATTTGGTCCAGTTCGGCAACGTTCCAACCTTCGATGATATGTCGGCGTGAACCCGGATTGCTCTTCAGGCTCTCAACAAGCAGGCTGACCTGATCAATGCCCTTTTCCGACCGGCGGAATAGGCCATTTTCTGCGGCCTCGTAACGCGGCCAATTCACCCATTGCGCGCCATAAACGGGTCCAAGGTCGCCCCATTTTTCGGCGAAATCGGCATCATCGATTATGCGTTGTTCAAAATCATCTTGCGAAATATCTGTGCCGGTTTCGCGGCGGTAGCGGTCCAACGGCCAATCGGTCCATATCTTGACCTTTTGTTCCAGCAATGGCCGGATATTGGTGTTTCCCGTCAGGAACCACAGCATTTCGCGGGCTGCCGTCTTCCAATAAACCCGCTTTGTCGTCAGCAACGGAATGGCATCGTCGGCGAGCGAAAAACGCATGGTCGCACCGAACAGTGCCTTCGTCCCGACGCCCGTCCGATCGCGCTGAACTGTGCCAGTTTCCCAGATCCGGCGCATCAACGACAGATATTGTTCTTCATAATGTGGCATATTGTGCATGTGCTATCGCTAAGCGCCGCGTAACGTTTTTGCAACCTTGCCCATATCTTATTGTTGCGCGCGCTTTGTTGGCAAAATGGCCGATTGCATGTCGGCCACGCGACATCATCAAACTTAGGGTCAGGACCGATTAAAGAAGTGACGTTAATTCAGTCAGTCGAGCAACAATTGTTCACAATTGTTGCGTTGGGGCAGCATAAAATTGCACTTATTGCTGCGCTTCGTTCCGTGGCTGTCGCATGACCAATTCCGGATAATATATCGGCTTTGACATGCGGCACTTCAAGGATTTGTCGATGACGCAGCCAAAATTGTTAACTTTGATTATCGGATTGTTAACTAAGCTTGGAAACGGAATAGCATTATTTCATCCCGCAAAGAGCGGGCATGATTGAGATACCGTTTTCTAAGCGCCCCAAAGCGCGCAAAAGCGTTCTACGCAGAGCGGCGTTGCCTATGGTCGTCGCCGCGTTAGCCGCAGAGCTGGCATTTGCGAATGTGGCAATGGCGCAGACCTCTCAAGCCGCTGCATCCAACTTTTGCGCAGACAGTGCTGTTTCGCTCGCCTTTGGCAATAACATCCGTGTTGAACCTGCCGCTGGACCAGTAAGTTTGACAAAGGCCAGCGCAATCTTAGGTGGCACCATGAGCAAGTTGGAGCAAATGCGCTCCATTCAGGCTTCCGGTCCATCGATTGCAGCCGCCGTTACGCCCCATAAAACAATAATCTCATCCGAATGTTCCCGCGAGCGCGCCATATTTGCCGCGCCGGGCATTACTGCAACCGCCGTCGCCAAAGATGCGGTCTTGGGTGCACAATCGGTCGTCATCGCACGCACACCTTTTGACAGTGATTGGGCTGCGGTCCAGCACCCGAATGTTGCCAGCATTCAAAATGCGGTCGCGAAATCTGGCGCACGCAGTGCCATTGATAAGCTACAACAAGTGCAAATGGTCAATCGGTGGATCAACCAGAATGTCGCTTTTGGTGACGATCAAATTGTATACGGGCGCGCTGACTATTGGGCCCCGGCGAGCGAAACATTGCGCCGCGGCGTTGGTGATTGCGAAGATTTCGCCATTGCCAAAATGGATATGCTGGCTGCACTCGGCGTGGCCCGTGCGGATATGCGCTTAATTATCGCGCGCGATCTTGTGCGCAACGCGGACCATGCCGTTCTTATGGTGCAGCTGGATGGCGGGTCGGTCATGCTCGACAATGTAACCGATCGCTTGCTTGATGGCCGCGCACCCAATGACTACCGCCCAATCATGTCGTTCAGCCAGAATGCAAAATGGGTTCATGGGTATAATGTGCAACAGCACAATGCGCAGGTTCGCTTTGCCGCATTACCGGCGACTTTTGAACCAGACATTCTTACAGTGACCGAAGAACTCGAATTGCCCACGATCTCGATCGCGTGGCTCGGGGTCAGGACCCTAACGCTCCGTTAGTGCTTCCGAACTTGCTTTGATCACTGGTTTCAACAGGTAACGCAGAACGCTTTTACGTCCGGTCATGATTTCAACATCGCAAATCATGCCTGGCGTGATCGGCAAACGCTTCCCGGACTTGAGCAAGTAGGCGCGATCCGTTTCAACAATTACGGTGAAGTAAGCCTGACGCTCAACCTCGTCATATATACTGTCGGCCGAAACCTGCGCCACGCGACCCGACAAGCCGCCATAGATTGAAAAATCATACGCCGTGACTTTCACATTGGCACGGTCACCGATCTTTATAAAGGCGATGTCACCAGGGGCCACGCGTGCCTCGATCAGCAATTTGTCGCCCATCGGCACAATCTGCATGATTTTCTGGCCAGCATTTAAAAATCCGCCGACAGTTGTCACCTGAACATCGTTGATGACACCCGCTACTGGTGAGCGGATCTCCGTGCGGCTCAAGCGGCCTTGTGCACCGCGCATCGTCTGTTCATTCACCGCAATTTTCGTGTTGATCTGCGACCGTTCGTTCAGCGCGTCCTGACGATATTGGAATTGCGATTCCGACATTTGTGCTTGTGCTTCGCGGATCGCGGCGATGGCACGCGATGCGCCCTGACGCGCTGCGTCCAATCGTCCACGCACATCGACAAGCTCGCGCTGCGCAGACAATAATTCGGTTTGCGGCACGATATTTTTCTCTGCCAGCGGACGGATCATGTTCACTTGATCCTGCGCCAATTTGAGACTGGATTCCAAAGATGCAATCGTGGCCTGCGCTTCGCCCAGATCACGTCGACGTTGTTCAACAGCAGCCGACAACGCCCCTACCCTGCTGCGTTGCGCGGATTGCCGTGCCGCTTGCAACCGTGCCTCATCAACGCAGCTTTCACCAACACAACCATCGGCGCCACCGGTTTCCCGGTTCAAACGCGCGGCACTTGCCGCCAAACGCTCGGTTTCTGCTTGCAAGGAACCCAGCTCAGACGACGATGTTGTGTCGTCAAAACGTACGAGCAACTGACCTTTTTTGACGGTCTGTCCTGACCGGACAAGAATGGCTTCAATGGTCGAAGGTTCTGCGGCTTGCACCAACTGCACCTTGGACGACGGGATAACCCGACCCTGCCCACGTGTGATTTCATCGACTTGCGCAAGGCTCGCCCACAGAATGAAAAGCGATACCCCAACCGCACTGAAAAATATAATCCGTTCGCTGGCATTTAATTGCGCGAACCATAAGCGAAATTTCATTGTGTCGCCTCCACGGCGGGTAACTGAGTTGTGGCGGGTATATTGGCCTTTGCGGCGCTTTCGGGGCCCATCTTCATGGTCAATCGCCATGTTTTGCTGGTGTCAATTCTGCCGCCGACATCATTGTCTGCGCGGCGGTCAGACACATGTTTAGCGGGCGTCAGGACATTTTCGACCCCCAGTTCCGCGTCCGCATCAACAGCAATATCCGCACCCATATTGGCCAGACTTGATACCGGAGGAATATACTCGCCGCCGCGATACACACCGCTAAAGGCAACGCGCCTGCCCCAGTTGCCGGGCCATCTGTAAAAGATATGGGCGCCCATTTGCGTGATTTTGTGCAGTTTCGGCGCCCAATAAGGCGAGACATAATTGGCATGATAATGGGTCGCCATGCCAACCGACGACGTTACCGTTCCTGCAAGGACCTGCTCGGCCACCTGCCGTGCCTCGGCCCACGCCTTGGCACCTGGCGCGCGAAGTAATGAGCCATCGCAGGCAAAGCTGAACTGGCAACCTGGCCGGTTGCTGCCTTGGTAGATCACGCCGCACACCGACTTTGGAAATGCGGGATGACGCATACGGTTAAGAATGACCTGCGCAACGGCAAAGCGGCCAGCGACAGGTTCAAAGCCAGCTTCATAATACACCGCTTGAGTCATGCAGCGCAGAGCCTTTTCTGCATCGGTCAGGCTCTTGTCGGTCAGGTAAAATGGCTTTGGAGTTTCAATCGGGCCTTTGCCCAAGGGGATTACCGCGTTCAACATTTCCGCAGCTTCACCTTCGGCTGCGACATTGGTCTGGTCATACTGCGTCACTTGCGTCAAAATAATCTGCTCCTGCGTAAAAGCAGGTGCAGGAACCTCGGCTGACGCATTCGGCAACAGGCGGCCATATACGCCCTGCCAATCCAGTTTGGTCACCAAGAGTGCCATAGCCAGACTGAGGCCAATCAGGACCACCACGACCTTGCCGATACCGCTTTTGCCGGGTGCGGTGCCGCGCGGTGGCAAATCATCGCTGACGACGACCGCTGAGGCTCTGGGAGGGTCATCACGCATCATGCCGCAACCCCCTTCGCCATCGCTTGGGCCATAATCTGTTCGCGCGGGCCATCGGCAACAATTTTGCCGCGATCCATAACGATCAACCGGTCACATAAAGACAGCACGGCATGCCGATGCGTCGACACGATCAACGTCTGCCCCGGATAGATCGCGGTTTTCAGCAGCTCTACAAAACGCATCTCGGTCCGCATATCCATTGCGCCTGTAGGTTCATCAAGAAACAGTAGCTTGGATGGCGCTGCCAACGCGCGGGCGAGCACCAGAAATCCGCGCTGACCACCGGAAAGATTGCGGCCCCGTTCGCCAGTGCCTCGGTCAAAGCCACCGTCATCGCGGCCCAGAAATTCGTCTGCGCCAACACGGCGCAACGCATCAATCAATGCCTCATCGTCGGCATTTGGCGCGCCCATCAACAAATTGTCTTTAATCGACCCGCTGAACAATTCGGCATCTTGCCCGACAAAGCGAAGCTGCGAACGCAAGTTGATCGGACGATATTGGCGGTTGTCCAGCCCATCAATGAGTATCGATCCCGCGTCAGGATAATATAACCCACAAAGCAGCCGTCCCAAGGTCGACTTACCAGAGGCAACACGTCCGATGATGGCTATCTTTTCGCCAGGCTTAATTATAAGATTCAGCCCGGAAAGTGCCTCGCGATTGCTTTCTGGGTAGGAAAAGCTCATGTCATCGAGCCTGATATGGCCTTCACGCACAGTCGGGACGACGCTTCGGCTGCCGAACGAACGCTCGTCATGCGTGTCCATCAATCCGCCAAGGCTGTCGAGCACAGTCAATGCTTGCCGCCCGCGCGTCATCAGAAACGCCAATTGTCCAGCGGGAGCCAATGAGCGCCCGGCGAGCATGACGATCGCGATAATCGCGCCCATCGAAATCTTGCCAGCATCAAACATATAAAATCCGCCGATAACCAGCGCGATGCTTGTCACTTGCTGACACATATTGGCCAAGGTCACGGCGGTCGCGTTTAGGTGCCGCAAACGTTCTTGCGTCTGCGCGCTCATACGCGCAAGATTGCGCCAACGCCCAATTACGCGGCCTTCTGCGGCAGTGGCCTTTAGCGTTTCGGCACCGCTGATCGCTTCAACAAGCAAGCTGTGTTGCAAGCCCGCATCTGCTTGTGCGTCGAGCGTCGCGGCAATCATTTTGCGTTGCAGGATATGACCTGCAAAAAACATAATCGCAATGATGACGACGGGCACCATCGCCAACCAACCAGCCAAAATCGCGATCAAGCCGACAAACACCACCAGGAACAAGATATCCACCAAAAGGACAGCCGTCGTGGAGGCAAAGAAATCACGCACAATTTCGAATTCGGACACGCGGCGGACCATTCTGCCGGTATCACCCGTGCGCCCCGACAACGGCATGTTGACTAACTTGCCGAAAATCTTCTCGGAAAGCTTTAGGTCCAGCTTGCGGCCCAATTCATCCAGCAATGTCGAACGCGCCATGCGCAAGGCAAAGTCAATTGCGAAGGCCAACAATACGCCAATTGCCAAGACCCAAAGGCTAGACACAGCGCGATTTGGAATGATGCGATCATACACATTCATCGAGAATAAAGGCAGCGCAAACGCCAATATGTTGATGATGAAGGCCGCGCCAAAAACAGGATAAAATTCAGGCTTCAGCTTGCGGAGTTCCGACCAGAACCAGTTGTCACGTGACGTCTTTGGTACGTCAGAGTCATCTATCCCGCGCGCGCGCACCGCTGCACCACCGACATGGATGGCTTGACCGACATAGACCGAGTCTACCTCGGCTGTGTCCGTCCAAACCGGCTCTGCCGCGTCGGCCTTCCATAACAGGACTTGCTCCTTGGCCGCTTCGTAGATGATCGCCACGCTGTCATCGTTAAGGCGGATCAAAGCAGGTAGCTGGTGCACCTTTGTCGGCAAGCGCGCGCCGTGAATGGGCGCGCAGGACAGCCCAGCGAGTTCAATCGCATGTTCGGCCTGGTGAAAAGGCAATTGCCCGTTGCCGTTTAAAGGCAACGTCAAAAACAAGCTCTCCGGATCCGGGAGATCGTTTTCACGGGCAAGCCTTTTGACCGCCGCGGCTATTGTATCGGGTGCAATTTCTCCGAAAACAGCGACCGCGTCGGCCAATTCAGTATCTAAACGACTATGCAACTCTCTACTCCAAACTGGGCGATGCCCCACACCGCACTCAACGTGGGTAACGTCTACGCTGCAATTCTGCGGGTGCTGGCGGACCATAATCGAAGCGTGCCCTTGCCGAAGCTTCGGCGCCCTGCGGTGCAGCCATATTCATCGACGCCAACAGTTTGTTGGTCGACGCTAACACCCGGTATTCCGCAAATTGTTCCGCAAAACGTGCGGTATCTAGGCGGACCTGAACATTGTAGCGGGTGTTCTGCGCGTCGAGCACATCAAGCAACGAACGGCGTCCGACGTTGAACTGCTCACGATAGGAAAGCAGCAAATCATCGCTGACTTTGCTTTGCGTGGACAATTCTTCGCCAACCTTGCGCTGCGTAGACATGCTGTTCCAAGCACTACGGACGTCTTCTTCGGCAAAACGACCCAATTCGTGCAGGCGGAAACGTGCCTCGCTCGCACGGCGGACCATCTCTTGATATTTCGCGCGATTTATACCGCCGTCAAAGATGTTCCAACGCAGGAAAACGCGCGCTTGAACGTCATTAGTCTTGCCTGCAAAGCCATCAATGTCTTCGCCCACACGACCACGGGCATCGACGCCAATGGTGGGGTACAGGTCCCCCTTGGCCTTTGACACCATTGCATGGGCGGCATCAACGTCGGCAGCCGCTTCTTTAACCCTTGGGTTGTTCTGTCGCGCTTCGGCAACAGCTTCACCCAAAGTCGGCGTGATGGCCGTTCGCAGCGATTGCGGCATGGAAGCGCCCGTCACAGTCAAGCCTGTCAACGTCTGCAGCTTGATCTGCGCGTTCACCAATGCTTCTTCAGCTTCAGCCTTGCGGACGATTGCAGCTTGCAAGCGTTCTTGCGCCTGTTGCTGATCCGCAATGCTGATTGAGCCCTGCTGGACGCCCTGCCCTAAATCACCGACAAGATTTTGGTGAAAGGTCACATTGTCGTCGGAGGCCGCAGAAATGCGCTGTTGCAACAAGATGTCGAGATATTGCCGCGTCACGAGCAAAGCGATGTTTTCCGAACGCTCCGCAACGCGCAATGCCGCGCCATCGGTTCGTGCCGCTTGACGCGTCAGCTCTCCACGACGGCGACCGAAGTCAATCAACGTCTGCTCGGCAGTTATGCCGGCTTCGAGCGGATAAAGTGTGTCGTCTTCAATACCCAATGTCCGCCGGGTTGGATTTTCAAGGCGGCGAATCCCTGCCGAAGCTTCGATATCTACGCGGGGCAGATATAGGCCCTGCGCTTGTTCGCGTTCAAATTCGATGGCTTCCTTGTTCATGATTGCCTGATTAATCTCAGGGCTGGTCTCCAAGGCAGCGGCAATCGCTTGGTCAAGCGTGAGAACGCCTGAATTGTCGGTCATCGCTGCTTGCAGCGCCAACCCAGTTGCCACAGTTGAAGGTGCAACATCGGCTTCGGCAAATTGCGACATTGTCACAAATTCAGCGTCGCCCGCAGCAGGGGCACCAATTTCGATAACAGGTTCAACCGCCAAATTTGGGACGAGCACAGATTGTGCCGTCATGATTTCTGCGATTGCCACCTCAATGGAAGGAATGGCAGCGGTCGCAACCTGGGCGACGATTGATGCCGCCTGATTGGTGGTGGCCACATTGCCCGATGCGGCAAAGGTAACAGATGAAAGCGATGCCACCGATACGGTGAACATTAAAATAGTGCGGGTGTTCATTGTTCTTCTCCCCTCAATTACTTGCCGTGATTTCAACGCGGCGGTTCGTTGGATTGCGTTCGCCATCGGCGGTCGAAACCTTTGGTTCAGCTTCGCCGCGACCGCTCACCATCAGCGCAGATGCGCTCAGGCCAGCGGCCTGCATTCTGGCCGAGACTGCCTCAGCGCGGCTCTTTGAGAGGGCGTCATTATAGCTATCGGACCCGGACCGGTCAGTGTGTCCAATAATGCTAAATTTATTCCAGCCACATGCCGCCTTGTTGGCCGTGACAAAGGCGATGGTCTCATCTGCATTTACCGGCAAGACGATCGAGTCCCAGTCAAAGAACAAGGTAGCGGCAAGCGCCGAGTCACATGCCGGCGAGCGCGGCAGAGGCGGCGGTGGTAGGGGCATCGCGACGACTGGCTCTGGAACAGGCGCAGTCATCAACCGGTGATATTTCTCACACCGCGTCAAGCTTTGGCTGTCACGGATTGCGTTTTTCAGAAAGCCAGTGGCAATGCCGCACCAGACCTTTGCTTCGGAGGCATACATGTAAGTGCTGCCAAGCGATGCAAGCACCACCGGGTTCGTCGTTGCCGCAAGCGCCTCGTCATAACGCCGCTCAACCTCGGGACGCAAATCCCGGACTTCCATAGACGTCAGATCCACCATTTGTGCGGAGGCAGGAAATGCAACACTAACTGCTGCTCCAGCCACCAATGCCTTTATCAAAGACCGTTTCATACTGTTTTCCTCCGAAGTATTTCTTGTTTCTTATCCATTACTTATCATCGCCATGTCATAATGATGCGCGCCTGACAGATCGTTGCTGGCCAACGCTGCCAACTGGAAAGCATCAACGCCTTGGCTGAGGATGCCCGCCAGCAATGCGCTGTCATTTGCTCCGCCACCTACGTCATTTGCTGGCGCACCCAACGCAGCGGTGAAGGCGTCAATCAGGCGATCCACCATCAAGTCTGGCATAGCCTCACGCAGCGCATCTTCGATGGGGAGCGGTAGAGCCGCATTTTCGCCTGCACCTGTCGATGCCGATGCCGAAAAGGCTGCGATATCCAGCATGCTGTGCATGACCTGATCACCGCCACCAAAGGCGACAGCAAAATTGCCCTGATCGTCGGAAACCGGATCGGCTTTATCCTCAAGCAAAGCGGAACGCTCGGCCATCGGCGCATCTTGGAAGCTGCGGGCAATATCTGCTTCTTCGGACGGACGTAGGCTGCTGGCGACGTCATGCGGGCGTTGAGCGAAGTCGTGCGTGAGTTCGAAAGCCAAATCGGATACAAAAGACGCTCCGCCCGTTGACGCAAGAGAAGCAACCTCATGTCCAATGCCTGGATTTTCGCTGACGAGCGCGCCCAATTGGTCCAGATTTCCATCGGGCATCGCAGCCGCATTTTCCTCAATGGCAAGGCCAACAAGTGCCGCCGCAATAACCGACGTGGTTGCGTTACTTGTCCGGATTTGGTCGGCGGACCGGCTTACGACAGAAGTCGTGCCATTTGTCGCGAATGCGGCATCCGCGACAATGCCCGTTGAACCATCGGCCTTGGTAAACACGGACTGTCCGGCAACACTGACGCTGCCGTTTGCGGTGGAATAAGCGATGCCATCCGAGACCAGGCCAATGCTAACAATGCCCGCGTCCGACAGGCTGCGATATTCGCCGGCGTCAGTAATGCCGTTGCTGTTTGCATCCTGCCACACACCGAACTTGGCGAAATCTACGTCATTGGCGTCAAGCACACCATCGCGATTGCTATCATAATCAGCCGCCAACCCTTGAAGGTCGGTAAGGCCATCCCGTGCAAAAACGATTTCCGAGCCGTCGTTGACGATTCCATCACCGTTGCGGTCCAGCGCCAGCAACCCGTCATCCGAGCCAACCCAAGCCGTACTTTCGGCACTGCCATCGCCGTGATAGTCGAAGGTTACGCCAGATGTTATGCCGAGGAATTCAACGCCATCGCCGTCGAGGTCGAGGACCACAGGAGCAGTGGCATCCACAAACACATTTAGGGTCGACGTTGACGTTGTGTCGCCATCCCGGTCAGTCGCGGCGACATCAAACATCAGATTGATGTCCGAAGGCAAAATGGTGCGGCTGATATCCAGAGATGTAAAGCGCACACCCTGACCGCTGCCGCCGACACCCTCAACTAAAACGCGATTAAATTCGTTCATGATGGGGTCAATTACCGTCGCAGTGCCCGTCACATTGAGGTTGGTGTAAACGACCTCTTCCGTACCAAGATTGTCATTAAAGACCGTCACCTTGATAAGGAGCGAACCGTTGATATTGTCATTCCGCAAAGTGATTGAACTTACATAATCTGGGTTCGTGAGCGGTGCTTGATTGCCGACTTGTCCAGGATCGTGAAATTCGATTGTGAAACTCTCTCCGTTGCCAACGAACTGGTTGTCGACCCCAAAACCTTGGGTTGAAGAATTGACTCCATTACCGCTGCCCGTAAATTCAACACGACCGTCCGGCGTTTCCACGAACGGCGTCGGGCCACCCGCAGTCAGCCCAAGCAGCGAGATGGTTTCCGTTGACGCCGCAGACGGTGTGACCAGCGTAAACGCATAGGTACCGTTGCTGTTCACTTGAAGCGTGAACACCGTGATTGGTGGATTGCCACCCGCTCCATCCGGGTCCGTAGTCGCCGTCAACAATGCACCATTGGCGTTCTGGACGGTCGTGTAAGTAATACCTAGAAGTGCAGGCCCAGTGATTGCAAAGGAACCATGTCCGTCAGCACCTTGTGTGTAGGTAAATGTACCGTTGCCAGTGGTGTTGGCTGCATTGACGACGGTGATGCCTACAAAAGTGCCAAGTGAACCCGCATCATCCTTGAACGTCAGCGCATTGGCGATGTTCGCCGTAGCACTGGCGGTATCGCCGTCGCCATCGGTCGAGGTCGCCGTTAGCGTAATCAGGTT